>Ga0210040_10000185_pt1 | contig 113489 bp, 76 predicted proteins | sample CryGeyCG12114_NA_FD_185462 | JGI IMG/M metagenome (GOLD analysis project Ga0210040, IMG submission 185462) | Groundwater microbial communities from aquifer - Crystal Geyser CG19_WC_8/21/14_NA (SPAdes) (version 2) | ecosystem: Environmental > Aquatic > Deep subsurface > Groundwater | place...
GTCGCGCTCTGCAGCCGTCGCGTGACGCTCTTGACGAATCTCTGGTCGAAGTTGAACCCACCTCTTTCGATGGCTGGACTCTTGGCAAAGTTGAATGCGCCTCTCTCGCTGGCTGGAGTGCCGAACGGCGTGGATAGGACGGACAAGACCTCGATCTATTATCCTCTGGTTAGTAGTTGCCAGGAACAAAACACCAATAGCATCTGCTCACCTTGTGGTCAATCTCTGCCTTGACTGCATCTGCGTTCTCCTTTGCCAGGTCGATCAATGGCTCGTGTGCAGCTCGGTCTAGGACACACTTGAAGACACATGTCCATTTGACTCTGTCTTTGGGCGCTTCGATACCTATGCCACCTCCCTCGGGACTGTGATCCGCAGTCAGCATCAACATAGCCGAACGACGGAAGTATTGAACTGCGAACTCACATCAAGATCCGCTCAGGGTTTGCGCACTCGATACCTGCATCATTGCAGGGAGTAATATTGAGCTTGCGAGTGTGACCGCAGTTGAAAAGGATAACATTCTTGCGACACATGCTGTCGGATTGATTGATTCTACACTGCTAGTCGATCACTGTTGTAAAAAGATATATGTTGGAGGGACAGGTGATAGAGGTAAGTCAAGACCACATTTATGTTTCGTATCAGACGAACAAACCAGGGAACTGCCAAGATGACAACTCACTTGATGGTCGGTTGACGGAGGTTGCTGCAGGAGGAGTGTAAAGACAATGACGAGTAACGGGCGTCCTTAGCACATTGTAAACACCTTCACTCAGCATTCACTCCCGGATGCTAGTCTCCACAACCCGCCAGTGATACTATGCACACCCATCATCAACCACAATCGTCTAGCAAACAAAACATGAGCGTGTTTGCATTGCAGGTCTGTCCGGGACAAGGAGAAGCATATACTATACACCCGTACAGCTAATGGATCAGGTGGGCACAGAGACTCGCTGATGCAATGGGCAGGGAATAACTTACGAAGCCAGGCCGCATTCAGACTCTGTCTGTTAACGACCATATTCAGAACAGCCTCAGTAAGATCTTCAGTATCTGAAAGTAGCCTCTTGAACCAGCTTCCTCACTTATAACTTACGACCAACGCAAAAGTACAAGGGCTGAGGGTTACGGACACCTCCAGCCTAATCGTGCTGCGTGGCAGTAGCTTGCATCCAAAGCTCTGGCCGTACCACCTGCGCCTCGTTCACTTTCCTTTCCTCTGCCAGAAAAGTCGTAGGTTGAGTTGTTACAGGTCTGATATCATATCAATTCAGGCATCGCACTGTATGTGTAGGATCAGCCCAATGATTGCCACCAAGTCCCTAAGTTCATTCTGACCCTTGTCGACTTTCCCTGCTCGGAAGTCGTTTCCTCGAGGGGCCTGTGAACGACTTCAAAGTGGCTCCTCACTTACAGTCACCCTTGTAGTTGCGTACGACCATGATGACATGCAGTCCGCGTTACATACTGTGTAGAGTGGAAGCATAGATAACCACGGAGAAATCCCGTTGCGGTCGACATCGCTGTCGACCGCCACAGCATGTGACACGTTAGACACGCTCCGCGTAAAGTACTTCAAGCCTGAGGCATCCAGGCTACAAGAACATCTTTGGACATTTTGTGTACGAGTAAACAAAGAATAGCAGATTGCAGAACCTATCGTACCAAATTCCACTACTCATCTTCTTGGAATCGGCATTGTGCCTCTGTTTGTCACAAAGCTCACAGACAGAAAGGAAGCCTGGGGATTAACTGTAGTGGTCTCATATCACAACAGTGCGCAAATTCGAAGACCAGCTGGCAAGCAGCCACAAGCATGGAAATCCACTCAGTCCTCCCGGAAGAGCGAGCCCGCACAGAGAAAGGCGAGACACTCCCCTGGGGCTACAGATACGCAGAGTAAGTCCCCACCAGCTCATCTACTTGACATCCCCTTCCCCCCAGCACATATCATCCTCCAGCAACCCAACCCCAACTAACACCTCTGCCCAGCTCCTCCAAAAACCCGCGCCAACCAGAAGAATCCGGCCCCTTCGGCCGCAACCGCAGCATCCGCTACACCTCCTCCATCAGCGGCGGCCGCCGCGCCTCCACCCGCGCCGGCACAACCCCCAGCCGCCAAAAAGAGAACAGCGCCGTCTCCGACTTCTCCCGCCTCTTCGCCAAAGAACAAGCCACGCGCGCAGACCAGAACCCCAACCCTCTGCCCTCCTCCGTCTCCACAGAAGGAGCAGCCGAAACCGTCCCGATCGAAAAAATCCCCACCGAATGCCTGCTCTACGGCTACCGCACCAAGTCCTCCGAATGGAAAGTCCTCAGCCGCTACGAGCGCATCGTAACCCCCGGTATCATCTGCGAGGACTACCCGCGCGAAGACCCCATGCTGTTCACATCGAGCAATAGCCCCATGGGCTTCAACAGGAGCAACATCACCGTGCACCAGAATCTAAGCAGGGAAGCCCTGCAGAAGAGCAGAGTGTATAAAGGCGGGAACCACTGGATCAAAGTCACGTTCGACAGTTACGAGGCCGCGGAGCGAGCGTGTTTCTATAGTCCGGTCGAGATCGACGGGTGCATGGTTACGTGTGAAATGTGGAACGGACGGGGCCCGCTGAGTGATGCGCCTGTACCGAAGGGCGCAGGTGCGGATCCAGGGGCATTGTTGAGTACACGGCAGGCGAGAACGGTGGGTGTCCAGGGCGAAAAGGCGAGTGCGGTGGCGGGATTTGAGCAGGCGATGGCAGGCACGTTGCCGAGGGGTCACACGGTGGGCGACGTGCAGTTTGGACAGCCTTTTGCGAGCGGAGCGCGGGACGACATGGATATCGGTGTGTTGGATTCGAATACGGCTTCTTCCGCAACCGCTACGTCTCCGCCGCCGCCGCCGACGCAGGGATCGACAGGTCTACAAGTACAGCAACAGGGTGGCATGAGTCTACGATCGAGATCAGTACCTAACCTCCCGTCCCAAAACGCTTCAGCAGATCCAACCTCAACCTCACACAACAACAGCTCGAGGATCCCCGGCGTGCGCAAGATAGCCCTTCGCCCCGTCACGGAAGCTTTACCGCCTCAACAATCGTTTCTCGAGCGCGTTCTACGCACGCTGCCGGTGGTTAATTGGGTATTGGGATTCACGACGCCGGTCAAGAAGGATGGAGTGGAGAAAGCGGGGGAGAAAGAGAAAGTGGGATTGATTGGGGAGGGTCCTGCGGTGAAGGAGGACGGAAGCTTTGATCAGGCAGGGAATGGGTGGTATTGGAAGTTGTGGTATACGCTGGACAGGGTTGCTGGGACGGACTTTTGTGGGTTGAAGGAAGATTGACCATGACAATTGGCGTGACTTGCATGGACACTCGGCGAGGAGAGGCCACGAGTTTGTTGTTCTAGCGAGGCGTTACAGCGGGATGGTCTGGTTTTGTGCCTGTTCCTTGCTTGAAGCATCTTCGCAATCCTTTTTCGAGCGGAGACTGTCTTCAATATTGGCAGCATTCGAAAGAGAATGATGTAAATGCACAGTCAGGTTCCAATTGTACAGCAATTTATTGCATGCAAAGGTCTCGCGCAGATGCCACTTATTCATACATGCGCTTGGTCAATTCTGGTGCCAGACCCTGCTTGTGTCGGAACCGATGGTAGAAGTCCACTCCAGCCTGGCCCATATACATTTCGAGATGCTGCCTGTTCTTCATTTCGCAAAATATCGGCATTTTGCATGGTGCGCACGGACTCGCTCAGCACGTTCGACTTGGTTGGCTATTCGACTTTGCCCTCAAAGTTCTCGCCCTCTACCAAATCTGGTATCTCATCGTCATCATCGTCGCCCTCCTTCTTGTCACCGCCTTCCTTCTTCTGCAAGTTTTGGTATGATTCTGCTAGTCGTCGTAGGGATGCGAGGGAATCCGGGCCAAGCTGGTTCAGGATACCGGGAACGAGCTCGGTGAGCTCCTTGTCCTCACCGTTGCCATAGATTGCGAAGGTGTTCGAGGGGACCGAGGCGTGGACTAAAAGGGATAATGTGAGTGTCTGTGCTGTATAGTTCCGCTGATGAAGACCGTGCTTCTGCACAGGCAGCTGGCCGCCTTGCAAGTAGTGGTCTCGGGACACGGGACATGGGATATCTTCCACATACCTTTAGGTGCAGCAAAGTGAATGACATTGCCATCCTCCTTGAACATATTCACCTCCTCGATAGCTTGAATCGGCTGGGTGTTCAGCTTCTTCAGCGTCGACTGTAGCTTCTTGTCATCTCCGACTGATGACTTGTGAACCTTCTTCTGCTTTCTTCTTGGGGTACCCTTGCCACTGTAGAATCATGGTTAGCATCTCTTCGTTCCATATGCGAGCGCGGTGAAGGAGCGTGCATACCCTGCCGACTATGTTAGCTTGACTAATCCACAACTATTGTATCTTTTGCATTCCAACATACCAATTCGGACAGACTGTTGCATGCGCTTGAGCTTTTCTGCGTCCATGATTTTCTGCTCTCGTTCAGAAGTCCTCGAGGGGTGTGACGAAGAGGCAAGCGGGATGGGGAGTTGAGGATCGTGTGATTGGCGGTGGAAGGTGCAAGGTCAAGCTCTGCCTAGACTGTACACAAATACGGCAGGTACGAGCTGATCAACCGAGTTCCTTTGGATGACAAAGATATATACACGATGTGGATGTGAGCAACTGAATCCCTTTGATGTCTCTACTGACTACCCTGTCGACGCGTGGGAAGCTTGTCGCATGCACTCCGGGCTATCTGTGGGACCCCATCCTGGCCTTGGCGCTCTGCCTCGGAGCAGCCAGCAACACTCTGTCTCGTAAACTCAGCACATAGAACTACTAAAAGACGATTCACTATAGACGGCAGTAACCTGTTCAAGCAATTAACAAGACTTGCACGTATTAACAAAATGTCATTACGACCACTCATCGTCAATGCGCTCTCGAAGCACACTGCCACCGTGATCATGCTACACGGTCTAGGTGATAGGTCAGCCTACAGTACTGTCAGAATGTACGAATGAGGCTGACAGATCAACGCAGTGGTGCTGGATGGTAGGTCAAATAAGAAATGAAGCCGGCGCTCTTCCTCACAGCTCAGGGTGTCACTAGCAGAGAACTGGCGGAGACGGAACAAGTTCGATGAAGTCAAATTCATCTTTCCAAACGCGCCAAGTATTCCTATTACGATTGTGTGTTGGATGTCTCTGGCTCAGACCCCTCTTAATAACAGCTCTGCAGAACGGCGGCTTTGTGATGCCAGGGTGGTATGATATCGTAAGGCCCCGAGTGAGCACTCCTAACGCTTATCTCTCCGCGAGCCCCGGGGTTGGACTTACAGCAGAACTCTAATTATGCGGCCTCATAGACCTCCTTCTCAGACCTCAACGCCGTCCACGACGAAACCGGCATCATGAAATCGCGAACCCTCCTCACCAGCCTCGTCGAATCAGAAATCCGTGAACACAAGATCCCCTCCGAACGAATCATAATCGGCGGCTTCTCCCAAGGCGGCGCCATCTCGCTCTTCACAGGCCTAACCATCAAGCAAAAGCTCGCCGGCATCTTCGGCCTCTCATGCTATCTCGTCCTTCACGATAGAGTGCCCGAGTACGTCAAGGAAGCAAACAAGGTCAACCAAGCCACTCCATTCTTCATCGCCCACGGTGATGCAGATCAGGTCTGCCAGTACGAATGGGGCGTCGAGACGGCGAGGGTTATCGAGAAGGATCTAGGGCACAAGGTTGAGTTCAAGACGTACCCAGGCTTACCTCACAGCGCGGCGATGGAGGAGATCGATGATCTCGAGAAATGGATAACAAAGTGTCTAGATGCCAAGCCGACAGGGCAAGGGGAGGCCTCTGCTGGAACGTCGGGCACGTGACTACCGGAATTTCTGGCAAAGGACATCACATCGCTCAACCAAGAGCACGTCACATCCAACGTCCTCACTACCCTCGCAGCACTGCTATTAGCCTGCATAGCTGTACTTTTGCTTGTCCAGCGACCATCTACTAGGAGCAAAAGACAGAAGTCTCTAAGGAGCCAATCTCAGTAGATTGTGCCTGGACAAGATAAACCGTATTATATATCAGACACAGACAGTCAGCCAGCACTTGATAATCTCATTCCTGCCATCCACGCCCCACGAGAACAACGTGTTCGGTACATCAAGCACTGTTTGCCGCAGGTTGAACCTAGTGTCGGCCACGTTGCTCTCGGGTGCGCCCATTCCACATCTCTCGAGGAAACAGCTGCCATCCTTGATAAAACTAATACTCGCGTGGAACTCGAGCGCGTGGTTGCGACTTCACCCATGCTCAATTGCCCTCCCTTCGCACAGTCTGGCGTGGAAGATCGTCGTTCACGGTGCCCTAATGCGAGTCCTATTGTCCCGACCTTGGGTACGAGAGTTGGGAGCCATTGAAAAGATGTGGAGGCGGACACCATGGATCACTAGTGCTGAGTTGTTCTGCCACTGCAGTCTGTTAGGTCAACGACCTTCCACCAATTGCGATCTCGACATCAGCTATTCTCGAAAACAGCGCATATCCAAAACGGAACAGACAGCATACCCGTTGCGTATCGCGCAGTCAGATATGCGCCAAGTGATCCAATCCGATGCCACCATGCGACTCATTCATATGTTTGTAAGTACTCCCGCTTTCGCTGAACGTCCTCAAACAAACCCAGCAGATATGTATCCCACAACCTTTGCATAGCATATGATTGCATCCTTCCGTCTTCTCCATTGCTGTTTTGCATCGAGGACAGTCTTTGATACCGAGCTCTTTCTTCAGCTTCTCCACGGCTGCTGCTTCGCCGCTAGAGATATATTTGTAGTCTGCGCAGGTCATACGGCCGTGGCAGGCGTGACAGTTGAGACAGATACTGTTGAGACATTTGAGGCAGAGCTGCGTCGGCGCAGATCCTGGCTTGCTCGCGGATTGACTTGTGGTAGGGAGTCGGTAGATCTGGCCGCAGTCTGTGGTCGGGCAGGAGTGGAATTGCTCGGGCCGGCGACGGATGTAGGTGTTGAGCGAGGACTGGAGAACTGCTTCGAATGCTGAAGTCGTGAGGTTTTCCTGAAGGTCGTTGAGAGTCAGGACCTGCTTGCAACTTCCTTCAAGCCCTTGGCATTCGATCTTACAGTCTGCTTGGGCGGAAGACGCAGCCGCACACATGTTCTCGAAGCAATCTGCACAGTAGATGTGGCCACAATGAGTAGTGACAGGACGCTCTGCCTTGGTCCAGCAGATCGGACAATGGTTTTCTGCTCGTCGAGCTTGGTTAACTGACCACTGATTGAGTATTTGACGGGCCAGTCTGCAGTCCTGCTCGTTGCCACGAATAATGATTTTCTTCGATTTCGAGCTTATGTCGAGAGACACATGATCTTGTCCCAGGAGTGACTGTAACCTGCTGTAAGCTCCATTAATGACAATGCTGAACATAGTGGGGTCGAGAACGATCTCTTGCGCTTTGCTGTTGAAAGACTCGATCAAGTCGGCTAGTGCTCTCGATGCATCTCGACAAGATTTGTCCGGACCAAACAAACGCAAGCTGCAACTCGCAGGCTCACGCACAATCAGTACTTTTGTCTTACTTTCTACCTCCTTTAGCGTCTGCGCACCGGTAGGACCTGCAAATGATGCATGCCAGATCTTCTCTCCGTCGACGTTCGCAACATGACCCTCAAGAAGCGTGTTCATTCCAGCTTTTGCAGGACCTAGATCGGCAGTGTCAGAAGCTGATATCTTAACCACAGTGAAGCGTTGTGCAGGATCTGTGTTACGCTAGAAGTTGAAGCGAACTTTGCTGTGCTGCCTCATCAGCTCCCCAACCTCTGACTTCAATGTGTCGTAGATTGTGGTCAGAACCTTGATCTTCGCAGTAGTATTAAGTTCGAGATAGAGCTTCACAGTACCAAGCAAAGAGGTTTCATTCAACGTTGCACATGCTTTCAGAGCGTCATTTTCGTCTCGAAACACGGCTACCGCCTTGTGCCTCTTCCCAGGAGCGTCTGGGTTATAGACGAAGCTGTCCAGATGTCCTGTGTGCGATAGCTTGTTCCGTACGGCCTCTGCGACGCGCTGAACGCCGTAGGGATAGGACGGGCTGCTCATGTCGAACTCAAATGGCGTATCGCTCGCTTCTAGCACGCGCTTCATCTGCTCCCTCGTTACCTGTGCTGGCACATTCGGAACAATGACGTTCCATAGCTCGCTCCGGACATGATATCGGCCACGTGAATGGAGTGGAGGTGACTGTACCGTGCCCTGGACCCGGAGGCCACCGAGCTCGTAGAACCCATTGTTGAACTTGTTTCGCACGTCCTCTGCTTTGCGCTGATCACGATATCTCAGGTACACAGTGACCGTCGCTCTATGCCAAGAGCAGGAGACCGTACGGCAATTGACGCGCTCTGTCGCTGCTCCTGAGATGATAGCTGTGGGTAAAACATCCACCTTGACGCTTGGGTAGCCGACGTCCTTCCCTACGGTAGGAGTAAGTGCGCGATAAATGTATTTGGCAAATTCTGGATCCTCAGCCTTGACCAAGGCCGCGGTACCAGACGCGGTCGATGTAAGCTTCACAGAAGCTTTGGATACGTCAATCTCAAATAGTCCGAGCAGATCTGAGATCGCATGTTCTGAGATTTGTGGAGGCAATGCAGTGAGGCTGGCTGTCGAGAAGTCTTGCGGCAGGCTGACCTTTGCGACTTCAGCACCCTGGGAGTACACGACCAACAGTCCTTGGAAAGTTCTTGTCAAATCATGCAAAGTTTCTATGTTGAACTCGCCATCACCGGCGGCAGACGCGTCTTGCGTGTTGCGGTGATGTGATGCAGTGGTGTCACTGGGTTGGTGGACAGGGTCGGCATGAGAGAAAGGACAACCGCTTCCTTTGGCGCAACGACGCTGCTGATAGAAGGTACAAGGCTTGGAGGCACGGGTATCTTGTCGCTCGTGCTGAGTTTCAGAAGGCGGTGTAGCAGCAAGAGGTGCAAGATTGGTAAGCCCAGGTGTAAAGGAAGGAGCTGTAGGCGCTAACTTAGCGATTGCTCGCTCTGTTCCGGCAGGGTCGAAGCCTAAGTCGTGGCTAAAGTTGCACGTTGCTCCTCGTCGACAACTGCCGCGTCGAACCTGTTCGTATCTGCAGGCATCCATCTTTCGTTGTCTCACAAACGACGCGGTGGTGTACAGCGAGGAAGTCCAATAAGAAGGTAACGAGACACCTCGAGATAGAAATATCAGGCTGCAGTGGACAATAGTGAATGGCTCTACCGACTGGCCTGATGCGGCTGGCGACATGCATAGTGCATTTTTCACGACTGCGATGTAGTCGTTCACTCTGCAGCTGCATGGTTTCTAGTGAGTCGATGACTGGAAAACATAAGATTACTGCTGTTGAGTGATGCATTAGACAAGCCCACCAGTTCCAATGAGGACGTTGAGTCCTTCCTAGCCTCTTTCTATACCTGGACTTTCCGAACTCCTATGACCAAAGCTGTATCGGTGTCTAGTACAATATCCTTGTAATGATCCTCTCCTTCAATCCCTCTAAATCCTTGTATAACGTTTCAATCTCCGCCTGCCTCACATTACTAATATCCGCCATCATGTACGCCATATCGCCTCTCGAATCTGACATCTGCTTGTCAACGTTGTGATCAGACAAAACCTTGTTCACCCGCCCAAGCACACCAGGCACATTCTGATGGATGAAAATGACTCTTGCATGGTCTTCCTGGTCCATCGTGAGACTCCTCAGAGTGACCTCGGGCATATTCACGGCTCCCACCGTGACACCCTCATTCACGTAGCGGACAAGGGACTCGGCGACTTCGATGCCGATTGCAGATTGTGCTTCCTCGGTGCTACCACCAATGTGTGGCGTGAGGATGATATTTTTAAGCCGGCGAAGGTCTTCGCACCATGAGTTGAGCTCGTTGTTAAAGTAGTCGCCGTTGCCGGCCGGTTCGGAGGGGTAGACGTCCAACGCTGCGCCTGCGATTTTGCCGTTTCTGCTTGCTTCGATCAGAGCGGGAATATCCACGACGCTTCCGCGAGATGCATTGATCAGGTAACTTCCTGTTTTCATGACCTCAAATTGTGCAGTGCTGATCATGTTCTTCGTCTCTGGGATCTCGGGGACGTGGAGGGTGATGAAATCTGCGCCTTTGAGGAGTTCGTCTAGGCTGCTGACTTGATGCGCTGTGCCCAGGCTCATCAGGTTGACGACGTCGTAGTAGATGACTTTCATGCCCATTGCTTCTGTCATTACGGACAGCTGTGATCCGATGTGGCCGTAACCTACTATTCCCAGCGTTTTGCCGCGGACTTCCCAGCATTTAGAAGAGACTTTGTTCCACGTTCCTGCGTGCATCTCGTTCGAGCGGTCGCCGAGTTGTCGTGCGAGTGTGATAATCTCCGCTATTACGAGCTCGGCTACGGAGCGGGAGTTGCTGAAAGGGGAGTTGAAGACGCAGATACCGTGATCGGCGGCGTATTTGAGGTCGACCTGGTTTGTGCCGATACAGAAACAGCCGATTACGATTAGGTTCTTTGCTGCGGCCAAGACTCGAGAATTCAGCTTGGTTTTGCTCCTTATTCCGAGCACGTGGACATCTTTGATCTTCTCGATGAGTTGATCTTCCGGTAAGCTGCTCTTCAGCGCCTCGACTTGGTAGCCCTGTTCACGCAGCACATCTTGACCGGTCTTATTGACGTTCTCCAACAGGAGGATCTTGACATCCTGCTCTCTGAAAGGCTGCAGCTTCTTTGGAGCTGCGCCGGTCATGGTGCGTGTGAGATGTGGTGAGCCGGACTCATGGCTAGGACGTGTGAAGCTAGGTTTATGCCGTTGTTGATCAGGCGATGTGCCGAAAGAGAAGGATTCACGGGCGTGCATACTTCGAGACACTTCGCGAGTCAAGGACTGTCCACCTGAGATTGGGATGTCTTGACTTGGGCTGGTGACGCCATCCTTTTGGTCGACGTTGCCATTGTTGTTCTTGAGGTTCTCGGTGAGTGCAGACACAGGCATGTTGGGCAGGTGTGGTGTAGACGTGCTGTAGGATTCGGAAGTAGAACGAAGTAATCTCAGCTTATGAAGCACCTGGTGACTAACAAATGCTCGAATGCTCCGTGTACGCACGCATCGGAGTCGCGTCTCGTGGGGCACAAATTTTGGAAGCCATTTCCAAATGACGCCATTCCAGAAATGCCGCAGGTCATTGAATGCCTTACAGCCTGAATTTCACCGGAAGGAGCACACAAAGACCCAATTCTGGTCGCTCCTCCCTCGCTGGTGGCAAAAAGCAGCTCCTCATGACACGCTTAAGAGCAACCATAAATGCAAAACAATCGATATTCGCGATTCATTGGTCGGTGGTACACATTTAACCGTTCGTGCGTCAACCCTGTGACTTTTGTGATCGGACTGCTGGGCGATTTGACACTGAGGAGATAGTGCATTGGTAACTGGGAGACCGCGACGTGGCCAAATGCCTGTGTGACGTGCATGTAGTCATTGCCTGTTTGGTGGGTGATTCGAAAGAGGAGGTAGGCAGTGTATAGGAGGCCGAGGAGTTGGATGTGGAGGGGGCCAAATTCGGGGATGTAGGTTGTGTTAAGGAGCCATGATGTGCGGCGTGTGAGGATGGTTAGTGGCGATGGCTTGTTATCCCGGGTGGAAAATGGGCTCTGGCTGGGCATGAGTTGGCGGTAGGCGTAGGTGGCGGAGAGGAGGATGATAGGGGCTAGATATGCTTGCCATCCTGCTTGGTCGAGGAGTTTGCGGCGTGCTTCAATTTGGGTATTGTTCAAGGTCACGTAGTCGTAATTGAACATTATGTCGTCTTATGACGATTGGGCTAGAGGCGTGACTAGATGATGCGCGTTGCCGGGAAGTGGTATAGGAAATGCCAAGTGCGAGGTGAGGCCAGACAGCACAATGCTTAGATGCGGACAGCAGGGTCAACGACGCATTGCAAAATCCTGACATGCGATACACATGTTCGTAGACAACTCAAGGGACGGTAGCCCCGGTTGTCATAAATTGCTCTAAAGATATGCAATCTAAGCCATCGATGTGTCTAGTGTCGTAGAAGGCAGCAGTAGCCACACAGCCGGGTGAGGTAGGTTTATAATATTTGATAGCCAGTGTTGTAATGTCTCTACAGCCATCTCAGTGTCCGCCGCTTATCCGCCAGAACTGCTGGCGTCTTTCTATATAATCTACGCACTTGCTGGTTTCAAGCCTTCTTGCTTGCCTTTTCTCTCATCCCGCCATGTCTCCTGCTGCGTGACCAGCCAGCTGTAGTACGAGAATGTAATCCGAATGGTCAACAGAAGTATGTGCTCATGTCCGAAGACTGTAACGACATCCCAGTGCCTCGTGATTGATCTCCACTGGCGGTTCCAGAAGCCAAGCCCAATTTGTTAAGCTCGAGCGCTTGTCATAGTCGAAGCGGATGCCGCACATCGCAGCAGAATCCAGGAAACTCTGATCAGCACGCGTCCCATTATCAACAGTCTCATACCGTATTTCAAGACAATCATGATTGTCGTCGTCGATAGCGGGATTGCAGGCACATACGGTATACGTGTTTAGTACGTCCTGGAAAGACTCCCGCATGCCTCCGATCCAGTAGATTGGCCTATCTCTTTGCCTGTGAATACCTTCACGAGCGATCTGATAGTATAAGGGCAGTAACGGCGTGGCAGGAGTGTGCATGGTTGTGAGGAGACTTGTCGTCGGCGTCACACCGGTCATTGGCCATGATGAAATTGTATAACTAGCGGCGCAAGCGGCGATGGCTGTCAGGTATGCAGCCAGGAGTGTCTTGTAGACCCTTGACGTCCTCCATACACGGTAGGCGACGACTATGGCATGAGGACGTTGAAGTGTATGGGTAGAATGCATTCGACGGTAAGCTTCTCTGAGAGCGAAGCCAAAGAGAGGAAAGAGCAGAAATTCCCAGAATTTGTTGCTCATACCAGTGAAAATCTGGTCATATCCAGTAGGAACAGCATTCCACCTCTTCGCCTTCAAGGACCTGGCTTTAGGGGGCGGTGGCATGGCCTCAGAGAGTGCATCCGCACACGTATCGGACATCAATCCGCGAGTTTCGTTCTGTCGACGACAGTCTTCGCGATAGGCCATTCTGCGAGACCAGCTGTCAGAACTCAGTGTCGCGTAGGCGAGCCATACCATGAGGGCGGTCATGGCCAGGATGCCGCATCGCTCGAGGAGTGACAGCAGCTCCAACCTCTGGTGTACTCGCCGGATCAAGCTGTCGTTGTCAGTGTTGTTGAAAAGTCTTTCCTCAGTGTCGGGCGAGTGGTCACAAGCAACGACGATGCTACCAGGCCGAATTGCAGTGCTTAGCTCGTCGTTATCTGGATCTTGTTCCTGTTGCAGGCTTGATGCCGCGGTGTCGAACGACGCCTCGGATACAACATCATCTTCGTCCATCTCGGCGGCTATGTCGATCACACGGGGTCAGTAATATTTTATTGTAGGCAGCAGGCTCCAGAGGGGGAAGCGTCGAGCCAGATGCGACAAGAATGTCGACCGCTAAAAGTCGAGATACAAGCAGACCACCTAGACACAATCTTCAGGGTAGAAGAGGTGCCTCTAGCTACAAGAATCACCGGCCGAAATCGAGCCCTAACCTTTTTGTAGCATCTATTTCGTGGTCTACGTTGTTGTTGTTGTTGCATCTGGCCCGGCGTCCGACCTTCAAGGCGGCGCAGCTCGAGGCTTAGTCGCTCAGCCGCTTTGCCTTGCATGATTTCCGCGAAGCAACTTCCCGGATTGGCTGGCCAAGAGCAGAAACAGGGATGCTTTTTGGGGCCAAGAATGGACATGTGAAGTCGACCTGCCTCGCCTGCAAAGCTGCGGACACGATTCAGCCTCTTCCAGACGTCCAAGCATAAATTTATGTCAAGCGGTCAACCAGCCATAACCACCCCAGTACGGCCAGCAAGCAACGTAGCTCGGTTGCAGGACATAGCTTTCATCGTCATACTCCATAGGCCATCGTTGGAGAACGTGCAGGAACCGCCCGACGCCCAACGCCCACCCTCGTGACTTCTAACCTTACCGTCGCAGGCAAGGCTGCCACGCATAGTAGCTTTTGAGCGGCGGTTTTGATAGTCCATATTGCACAAAAGTGTTGCCAGTCATGTTTCGTAGATGCAAGTCGAGCGCGATGCTGGAAATTGTTGTGTAGTTGTTGGTCAGTGCACCTGGAACGGGCGACAGCGAAGGACGATTTCTCTCTGGCAGGCACAAAGATGAGCAGAAAGTGCATTAACTCTTTGCCATGATCTGGATAACAGTATGTTGGGCCCAGGTCCAACAACTGGTCAAATCGCAGCTATGCTGAACAACGGTCTCGAGACACTGAAAAGAGTCGACACACGGCTTGGGAGATTAGGATCGAAAATGAAGCCTTGAGTTCCCTGAGAACTCTTCTTGAGACGGAGCGCTAGGGCAAGCGCGCATCTGTAAGATCAGGCGCAACGCATCCACTCGAAACCTAATCTGCGACGCAGTATCGTCCAAGTCTTGGGTAGGATTAGCGGATCGCTCTTTGTAGACTTTGAGCGACCAAAACAACCGTCTCACAATGAGCTTGCCAAAGAGCAGTGTTTGTGAAAGGCAGTAGAGGTTGGAAATAGAAGCATGATAGATTGAATGGAGATTACACGTGTTTAAAAGGTGTACAGGTGGAACGCAGATATAGCCTCCATCACCTGGTGACCTAGTACGCCAACAAAATGTCAACGCCTTGCTTGAACACTTTCGCAGAACGACAGATTGACGACAAGTTTATATGGCTGTCTTCGACTCTGATGTACCGTCGTTAAAGATCCTGGGAAGAGCCCACCTCGTATTCTCGTAAACGAGGAAAGTCACACACGTGCTGGGAACGACTCGAGCCAAGTTGGGGATTATGCCTTTGTAGAAGCCCAAAGCGCCCTCATTCCTCCAGCAATCAAGGGCGATCCGGACAAGACCCAGACTTTTTCGCTGCACTTTGAGAGCGGGATCGTAGGTCTGCAACCGAGAGCGAACGACTTGGCTCGGATATGTGACTGTGCCTGCAAAGACCTTGGACACGGCAGCAGCGATACTGGTGTCTGTGTTTGATAGCTCTTGATTGCCTTTGCGCTCTCTTTGCCGGATTTTGATGTTCTCGTAGACTAGAAAGTATAGAGCACCATGGGTCACACCAAATAGTGCAGGTACAAGGCCGTGGAAGTATCCTCTAAGACCTTCTGTCTGCCAGATGCTCTTGAAACCATATACCATGCTCGGATATGCACCTTGAGTTGCCGATGATGTTGATATCATCCTTGTCTTGACAACCCAGATGGGATTTGTCAGGATAGCAGACAACGCACCGGCCCCAGAGCTTGCCGTCAGATAGTCAACATTGGTGAATTTCTGGTCTTTGCTATAGCCTTTGAGGTTGCGCACCAAATCTTGTCCCTGCTTGTACCACAAGAAGTACAGACCCCATCCTGCTGTGTTCCCCAGCAAATTCGGAGAAAGACCTCGATACAAAGCTCTTATCCGTGTGGGACCTTCATTGCGCAGGATGTCGGCGAAGACTGATCTCGTTGAGTTCAGCAGTGGATTCGGAGAAGTGTCGAGCTGCATCCGGGCCTTGATGATGTCGAGAGGATGAACTGTAATTGTTGAGGCCAGACCAGCAGTCATCCCGGCGACAGTCTCTACAGTGGGGGCGCTGATGCGCTCATGTTTGGTAGGCATCGCCAAGTTTTCGAGCAGACGATGATTAAGGTACGCAATAACGAGAATATGTCGAGGTACCCAGGTCGAAGATCATGTCTGCGAGACTCAAGAGTATACTAAGGTACTGCGTGCATAGTGGTATTGATCATGTCCAGCAAGGGGAGCGAGGTGATGGTGAGCAACGAGTTTACAATTAATGCGGAGGTTGCCAGACACGATGCGGTTACCGAAGCTCCGTTGTGTAACTGACTCGGACCTGACGACATTATTCTTAAGCCTTGCACTCCGAATCCTTCACCGCCGACGAGGCTGATAAACTTGGCCACGACGGGATGATGTACTTACGCCGAGACAAGCTTTTCAACACGCACGATCGACATCGCGATACACACCAATCAACTGCCTTGCACAGCTCCAGTGGCCCGCAATCGGCTTTCGGGCTTGGACTTTCTGCATGTGGCCTGACTGGACCCCTGATCTGGTGCGCTTGCCGGGACATTTCTTACAGAGATTGATAAGAGCTTGCCATCCCCTCATCCTCCTGGACTGCGGTCAATTTTTGAAGCATTTTGTATCATTGTCGACTGGACCAGCGCCAAGATGGATGTCATTCTTGAGTTCGCCGATACGTACGTTTTCGACAAGTTCTGGGCGACGGTGCTGCCGGCCCAGACGAACATTGCCCAACATGCCACAGCCACTTTCTCGAGTATGCGGGAGGGTGCAACTCTGATACCTCAAAAGCAATGGGTGTGGGAGCAAGCCACACACTATTTCTCATTCCCACCATCAGAGTATGCGTGGCAGAGCGCATGGCCAAGAGATCGGACTGAACGACAATTCATTGAGCTGTTCCTGATTGTCTGGTAAGTTGGACACCAACTGTACCATCCACACCCAGCTGATAATCCCTAGGCTCTTCGGGGTTGTGCTCTACTTCCTCTGTGCCACCCTCTCCTACGTCTTCGTGTTCGACAAGACTACTTTCCAGCATCCGAAATACCTGAAGAACCAGTTACGGATGGAAATCAAGCAAGCACAAACCTCGATGCCAGGAATGGCCCTAATGACAGCCGCATGCTTCGTGTTCGAAGTCAAGGGCTACGCCAAATTCTACGACAGGCTCGACGAAGCCCCCTTCCCGCTGTACAACTACCTTCAATTCCCATTCTTCATCCTCTTCACCGACTTCCTCATCTACTGGATTCACAGAGGGCTGCACCATCCTATGGTCTACAAGACACTGCACAAGCCCCACCACAAATGGATCATGCCGACGCCGTACGCCAGCCACGCTTTTCATCCTCTCGATGGCTTCGCCCAATCTGCACCATATCATCTCTTCCCTTTCATCTTCCCTCTGCAGAAGTTTGCCTACATCGCTCTATTCGGCTTCATCAACATCTGGACCATCTTCATCCATGACGGCGAATACGTTGCCAACTCACCCATCATCAACGGCGCTGCTTGCCACACCATGCACCATTTGTACTTCAACTACAACTACGGCCAGTTCACAACTCTCTGGGATAGACTGGGAGGCAGCTACAGAAAGCCAAACGAGGAGCTGTTCCGACGCGATACCAAGTTTGCTGCGGATGAGTGGAACAGACAAGCTAAAGAGATGGAGAAGATACAAGCGCAAGTTGAGGGCGAGGATGACAGACAATACTCGGGGCAGGCCCGTGGAGAGTGCAAGAAGGTGCAGTAGGGGCACATACCAGACGAAGAGACGAAGCAATGCGGACCGACAGAATGATCATCGTTATAATTCAATTCTGAGAATGATTCCACCTAGCGTGAGTTACAAGCAGTGCCACGCGCCATTCATGCACGATGCTCAACATGAACGAGTTGTGTGGCAGACCGGACGAAGCGGAACAAGAAAAGGGGCGTGCTCCTATCCTACCAAAACTTCGCGTACCTACGCAGTCCTCGCAGCCGCGGAGGACGTTGGAAACGGTTGCCATCGAAGAGAAAAGAGACAGCGACAAGCCGAGAGAATTGGAAGTTGAGGAGCTCCAGAAGTGTTGATGTTATGTTGAACATTGAACTGTAAGTAGAATCAGCGTATGGCAACCGAGCGGCTTTTCTTGAAATGGCTGCAGAAAGTACTCTCCAATATCGGTGCTAGGTAGGTCAATTCATCCTTCTTGGATGTACTTGCTGCCTGGAACTCCAGGAACGAATGCAGATGACTTACTCACATCACATATTCAATGGGAGAAGATATGATCCTACTTCTTCGCTAGAAACGTCCTATCTACTCCTAAGTCCATCAGGAGGTAACTCGTCTGACTTACGCCTCTTAGCAAACAGAGAATTCTGAACCCACTGGTGGCCTACCGGATCCCCCACCTCCTCTCAATGGTCACCATCACTACCTGTCTCTAGTGCTATTCAACACGTTTCAACCCTGCATTCTCATCCACAAGGGAGAGAACATGGTGTCCCGACCATCAAAATCAAGACTCAGAAACCCTACCGACCTGCGAAATACCCCTAAGATATCGCATGGCAGGTTCCTCGATCCTCGCACCTCGAGAGTGCCATTCGACCCGTCTCGGCTGCCCGCATCCGCGGTGACGAGGACGCCTTATTACGGGATCACGCCAAGTTCAGACACGATACAGGACACAAGGCAAGGTCGCCGATACTGGCCGCCCTACGCTTCGGCCATGGCTAAGCCCGGACCGTTTTCCCATCTATAGAATGACCTTTGCATTTACGAGTCTTCTCGACTGTTGTCTGCTATTCTTTCACGAATTTCCTTCACCATGGTACCCGTAAGTATTCCCTACAAATCAGCACTGTGTACTGGTACTGAGAGCATCACTAGCATCCTTACAGCAACCATAACTTCGTCCTAAATCACGTAGCGGTGGCAGTAGACGATGTTGACAAAGCTGCTGATTGGTACTGCAAACACTTTGGCTTCCGACGCATACACAACGACCGTATGAATGACCAAAGTGTGGATGGAGCCAACAGCCCTCTATACAAGATCTACGGGGACAGTCTCCGCAAAGTAAGAATCGCCTTTTTGGCATCGGGCAACAGTGTCGGCTTTGAGGTCTTCCAATTCATCGACCCGCCCACGGACAGCGCAGAAACCATAACCAAAGACTGGACTCTGCAGAACCAGTATCAAAGGGGTGGAGTGTTTCATGTTGCTGTGACCGCTCCAGATCCGGAAGCGGTGGCGAAGCGAGCCTGCGAAGACGGTGCGGTGCAAATTGGGGAGACTGTAATAATGTACGACGGCGAGAGGGGCCTCTACCTGCGAGACCCGTGGGGGATCGTGATCGAAGTGCTCTCTTGTAGCTTTGAGCAGTTGATGGCGAACCGGGGCTGACCACTAGGTGCTTGGATAAGCTGTATAGAAGGACGGACTGTGCCTGCATTGCTCGACAACGGCCTCAGAGGAGCGTAATAGATGGTTGCGAGCTGGTAGAGACCAACATTGTGGCGAATGTAGGTGCAGAGGTGGTGGTTGTAGGAGCACCTGGGTGTGAAGGCCGCACAGTGCTAGAGGAGCCCAAGTGAATAGCAATTGAGGGCCGACTCCAGAGCGAAGTGCAGTGACTAGAGACAATTACTAGCACAAATAGCGAGAAGGGCGTAGAATGTGGATCGCTTATGTTACCTGCCTATGCTTTAACTTTCTGCCATTGAATGAGGAGTATATCTGTGCTTTAGCATCACTTGCAAAATATCCGAACGAAGAAACCCTTGCTATATAGTGTTTGATGGTTGTACCATGGGCTCACCTAATGATGAAACTGTAACACTCTGCAGTATCCTATGGCATCAGTACTGAGGACGGCAAGTATCTCCTTTTTCGTGGATTTTTGCCGCTTTGTTTGCTGCCTGCTACTCCAGGAATACATATAGTAATGATGACTAATCTTTATACTTCTAGAGTAACCGTCATTGTCGATCCTATCACTCGATACTGACCTACATTACTGGTTCATGAAAACAACTTATCTTTGGACCAGTTGCCTCAAGCGTGTAGAATAAGCGAACGCCGGACTGGTTCCCAGGGATTCGCCATCAAGCACACCCAACCTAACGGTAGCAGTCGAAGCAGTCCCACCAGTTTGAATCCGTATCTTTAGGATTGCCACTCGTTCGATACTGATTGCTTGATACCTGGAGGAACGACTCCAGCTCTGCTGACAATCACATTGACAATGTCGCAAGATCTGCTGTCGTGGGCAGTCCCACGGCTGCAACGCCTCCTGCCAATTGACGATGAATCACTCAAGGAGATCATCGCCTACACAACGACTCTTTCTAAGGAGGTCGGCGCTGAGCACCTTAAGAACATGCTCGGAGATTCTCCACAGGCGTTTGAGTTCATATCGGGGTTCAACTCAAGGCGGCCTGATGTCAAGCCACCACAAGCCCAAGCAGGTTCGTCTTCGAGGCAGGCTGCTGAGCAAGATGGCGTTCCGAAGCATGTGAGGAGACAGAAGCAGAAAGCGCCATTGCATAGTGCTGGACCTGTGCGAAGACCTGAAGGATATGGGAATGTGAGTGGAGCGTACACCAAGCAGCAGGACCACGACAGGGACGTGAGGGGTCATAAGAAGGGCAACTCAGCTACATCGCTTTCTGACGCGCTTTCGCTATCACAGCAACCAGACGCGCTACAGCTACCCAAAGTCAGCCAAGGCGGGCTACAGACACCATCACCAGGACGGTCGAGGGATCCGTCACCAGGCAATCGAGGGTCACCCGGTCTACTTCCTCCTTCGGCTTCGGGCAAACTGATCTCAGACCTCCCAAATGTCAGGACGAAACAGAGTAAGAAGCCAGCCCACACAGCACAATCGTATTCACAACCTCAATCAGGCACAAGCACGCCACACGGCCACGGCAAGGGTGCTAGTACCACGACATCCTCCATAGTAGATCTCACGTCTGCTATCGCAGCCTTAGAACTGTCGACCAACCCCACACTATCTTCCGAGCGGAGGCGATGTGACTGCAATACCTCCATCCACCCTCTTTTTACCACAGCGCCCAACTGCCTGAACTGTGGCAAGATTATCTGTGCCCTCGAAGGTCTCCAGCCTTGTTCCTCCTGCGATGCACCGATACTTTCTCGCGAGCAAATCAACAGCATGATCCGTGCGCTCAAAGACGAGCGCGGTGTCGAAAAGACGGCGACGCACAATGCCGGTATAGCAGGGAGCAGAAGCGGTGGCGGAACACCGATGTTTGGTTCAAGCCCTGACGTCTCGGGCGACGAGGGTTCTGCAGCTAGCAGGGCGCGAGCACACAGAGATCGATTACTTGCCTTCCAGCGTGAGAATACGCAGCGGACGAAAGTTCTCGATGAGGCGAGTGATTATGATATGACGCTCACGCATGGTGCGACTCAGTGGATGACGCCTACGCAGCGGGCAGCTGCGCTGAAGAAGCAGCAGCAGTACATACGCGAGATGGAGGAGGCAAATCGGCCTGAGTGGGAGAAGAAGAGGACTATGATGAGTTTGAGCGTCAAGAACGGCAAGTTGGTGAAGACTTTTGAGAGGGTGAAAGCCGACATGCAGAAAACGGAGGCTGAGGAGGAGATTGTGGGTGAGGAGGAAACGAGGGACCAGGAGAGGCAGATGCTGGGTGGTAGTGGGGCATTCAGTAACAATCCACTGCTCAAGGGTGGGGCGCTGGTCAGGCCTGTGTGGAAGCCGAAGGAAGGAGCGGAGGCTGTGGGTGCTGGTGGGAAGGAGAGGGAGAGAAAGAGTGTTTGGAGGAGGGTGCAGGATGACAATGAGGATAATGAACAATGGATACTGGATGGTGGCTTGAGGGGCTATGGTGTTGAGAGTAGATCGATGGAAGATGGGAGTCAGCAGGAGGTTGGCTGATGCGTGCGTGTTTGACTGTTCGACGCATCTTACTGTAGGGGTCGTAGCAGAGAAAGTGCAAGCTGGAGATTCGGTCCTGATCATACTAGGCTCTGAAATTATGTCCGAGGCAGAAGGAGCCATGGTCAGCAGGTATGCTCAATCAAGATGTTAGGCAAGCACAAGGCCATTTTGTTTGCGCTTGTGAAGCGCTCGATGGCAGCTGACTTGGTTGACGATCTGTGAGTTGACGAGGAGGTGAAGAACGAAGTGACTGCTGGGCGCTACATGTAGCAGGCACAGGGATTGGTGAAGCTAGCGACATCATGTTTGACACTTGAGCCAATATTGACAGCCAAGCATGACGGAATCCGCTGGGTTCTGGAGCGATCTGGGATGTGGCTGGTCGACGTATCAGGGTTATGGGAGGAGGCGTAGAAGCAGGAACAGAAAGTTTCTTAGCTTAACGTTCAGCGAACCTTGCCCGATGCGCACTTGCTCAGAGACGTTGCTGTTTTGCTCCTTCCGCAGTTGCGACGACATTTCAAATTGCGACGACCATCGCGCCTTCCTTACGCCTAGCACTCGATCATTACGGATAGTACAGCGACTACTCCGCCTCCACACGCGTGACCACTTCGATACTCTTGTCGACTCTGCACTGCACGGATCTCAAGACAGATCGCTTTGCAAGCACCGACCTCCTTCGCTACCCGTATATCGACCGTTGACCACCTCTCTACTGTACACCATTATTCACGGCTGACGATGTCTTACTCACCTCCAACAACCTATTGCGACTTATGATCGCCAGCATAGATACTCCTCAGGCCCATCCTCGATGATGCTTGACGGCCACTCCGCGACCGAACACGTTTTCGACCTCGTCTTTTCACAGCACAAATCTGCCTCTCTCCCACAATATGGACCAAAACACTACAGTCAGGGCCATTCCTCCAGCTGACGATCGCGAACGAGAACGACCGCGAACAGCGCAGTCATTGCGCTGGGACTTATACGATGGCACACGACAGACTGGCACTTATGACACAAACTACGCCTCTGACCAGGGCCCAGGTCCCGCAACCTTGGAGACCACCCCGCCCAAGCTCTCCCAACGGCCTCGTCCTCGATTCGTGCCCCATGTCATCACCAAGTCTACCCAAGAGCGGTCGGACTGTCTGACTGCCGAACAGACGATAGACCTATTCACAAAGAAGATCGAAGAAGCACGGAATGAAACGACACAGCATGTCTTCTCCGGCCCTGACGAGGTCGCCGATGCCCTCAAGCCCACCTTGACCGTCGACCTTGGTCGTGCAAGGATAGAGCGATTGCCGGATGCCATAATCGATTTGATCATTGCAGATGTCGAACGCTTGTCCCTGTCGCACAATATGCTACGCTATATGCCCTCGCGTATTGCAGACTGTAAGCAACTCCGCTATCTGAACATTAGATCGAACGACTTCAGAGAACTCCCTCCCTCAATCTACCGAATGCCCTTGCTCGAAATTCTTGATGTCAGCAAGAACAAGATCACCATCATACCACCAGAGATCAAGAAGCTGGAATCTCTGAGGGTCTTCTCCATCGTGCACAACCGCCTAGAAGATTTGCCCATAGAGCTGACGGAACTCTCGCGCCTGAAGGTGTTGAAAGTGGCAGAAAACCCTTTTCGGAAGAGTATCAAGAGTGTGATTAGAGAAAAAGAGCAAGAGGTGGCATACTCAGAAATGCTGGAAAACGAAAGAGACACAGCCTTAACGGCAGAGATCCTGAAGCACTTGAAGAGCATAAAACCCTCGTTAGCTGCTACGCCGATATTGGAGAACGGCGAGCTCAACGAGCGTCAAAGCGTAGTTGAGCACTCGCGCCCAACAAGACGTGCTTTGAGCGGCAGGTTTCCTGTCGTGCCTGCAGCTATCTCGTCAGACCCTATTTCCGAGAGCGGAGAAACTACTCCTCAGCAGGGCAAGCCACCTTCCCTGCCGATCAAATCCCACTTGCGTGGCTTGTCAGGTCAATCCAACCCAAGCGCCCTGCTTAAAAGACCAGGTATTGCACCCATTGTCAACGGAAATGAGCGGAATCGCAGCAATAGTGAGAGTGTGATACAAGCTTCAGCGGCAGCCCGACAAAAGCGAATGGGTATGGTGCGGCGAGACCGGACCGAACTTGACAGCATTGATGAGACCAAGGTAGTTAGACAGAGTCATTTGCGAGGTTTCAGCTATGGCTCAGCTCTCAAACGGAATGGCAGCATCTCGTCCCCAGGTGCAGCTAGCTCCAGTCCAAGCAGTCCGAAGGATGCCCGCAAAGATCGTCCACAGTTCGTACGGAGACTGTCCAGTCTGCCGGAGCACAAGACTGATCACATCCGCAGACCCATTATCGAGGGTGCTAAGGGTATGCTTTACGCACTCTATCAAGTGCATCCTCATATTTCTGGCTTGATCTCCGCTAGCAAGGGCCGGGACCCTCGGAGAAGTGGTCTCGAGATGTCCTTCTATAATGCATCTGTGCATATCGATAAGCTCAACAAGTCCCTCGAATACACCGAGAACATCGACCCCGAAGACGAAGAGTCATGGGAGAGGGCCGAAGAGACGATAAACAATGATTGCGCGATATGCATAAAAAGCTTTGTACATGTCACCACACAAATGCAAGACTCAACACGGAAGATTGTCGCAGGAGCTGACCCTCGCTATGTGCGATCGCTTATGCTGCTGTTGTATGGGAGTGTGGTAGAGATCAAGAATGCGATCAAGAGCTTCGGGATTGAGGTCAAGCATCACCGTAGGCAGATGTCGAGTGGAGCAACGCACCCGATCACGACGATTCCCGAAGAGACTACACCAGAAACGCCCGAGCAGCAGCGCTCAGTCAACCCAGACATTGATGACATGACCCAGCGACCAGTCAGATTCCGGAGTGACACTGTGATGAAGCATCCTTCGCACGGTGGGCCTACGATGCTGCCAGTCCAGCCACCGTCATTGCAAATCCCGCATCTACCTACATCGACAATGAATGGTGCTTACGGCCGCTCACAGTCGGCTCTTGGAACGAGCTCTGCTAGGAGCTTCTCTGCGCGATCGAGATCGAACTCAAGAAACATGACCCTGACCATGAACAGTGAAAGCTCCAGCGTTGCAAGCACTCCTAGATCGACTGAGAGTTACCATCCATCTCCTATAGCATTGGTGAACGGCCGTGCCAGCTCAGAAACACGCATGGCTGACGAGCAGGAAGAACGACGTTTCGAGCAAATCTTCATGGCTCTAACTAAGGCATACGAAACAGCTTTGCAAGCGGTGCCAATCACCATGCAGCAGCTGGGGAGGTGTCTCGATGGCGCGAACGAGCAGCGGCAGACGAAGGAGACAATTGAAGGCTGGAGTGGTCTTGTCCAAAAGTCCAGGACTTGCCTTGATCTGACTCAAGCACTACAAATACGTCTTACGAACATGAAAGTTAACGATTCTGGCGTTGGCCTCAGCAGTGCCGAAGGTGGACGTCACGATCCTTCGTTCTGGGTGCTGTGCAAGTCGTTCTTGTCAACATTTGTGGACCTCGTCACCGAGATGAAAGAGGTGAGGAAGGCGCGACTTCTAGTGCTGCCGCAAGAAGCCGTTGGCGTCTTACGCCCTGTACAGAAGGCCTGTCAAGAAGCTGGCCATGCCATCACTACAAGTCCCTGGAACCATATGCTACAAGGTGTTAATCCGATGCCAGCTGCGACGCCCTTTGCGCCTAGAGGTGGCGGTGGTGAACATTTCAGTCGACCACAATTCAATCGAGCAGTCACCGTTGCGAATGGTAACGTTTCCTCCTATTCCGCAGCTATCGTTCAGCAGCAGAATCAGCAAGCACAATACGCTCATCGTCCTACCTCACAAAGGATACAGATGCAGCCCATACCATCACTTTCAGCTTCGTCAACGCCGGCATTGCAGCCTACAAGTGGATTGAACGGCGTAGCCAGTCCTCTGTCAGCAACGTCTTCGATGCCAGCAACACCACTCTCTGCAGCACTAGGGCCAGCTGCGCAAGCCACAGTTCCGAGCACACCAGCCAGCCTGTATGGAGACTCGTTCTTCAAAGGTGATGTGTTTCAGCGAGCGGACAGCCTGCTGAGTATGCCGCAGGCGGCAGGTGTGAACTTCCTAAATCGAAGGTGAAGAGTCGCTGCGTCAAAGGGACGTGAGAACCGGCTACACACGCAGGTACTGTCATTACTCAAAGGTAATACAATCACTCATTGGTATGCTTGCGCTAGATTTGGACAGCAGCCTGTCCTGTTGGATACACGACTTACGAACCCCGCGTGAAGGAAGATGACATGCATGAGCTTTGGCTATGCTCACTCGTTTACGGATCTTGGGCCTGCGATACATGTACGACCTGTATGACCAAATGGAGTAATTGATCAACATGCATGTTACAGCATTTCGATGGCCAGAAAAATGTTACACAAAAGTGGTATCTTCCCAGAAGGCATATGTTTGTGGGGGTAAGGAGAAGACGCGTGGCGCTAGTGTACCATTATACAAAGTAGCACGAAGCTGGTCTTCTGTAAGCTCCTTGTGTCAGCCAGCATGCCAGCGCATTGCTTAGGCTTATGTACTATATCACCTAGTTGTCACACCACGACTAATAATGACGTGGCCATCCGTGGCCATGCTCGTCCAATAAAGTAACGACTCGTCACTTTAGAAATGCTTCTGCGGTCTGCCTCCCCTCAAACTTGAAGTAGCTTCGAAGGTAGATGAGGCTGTAAATCACGGCTCCACATCTTAATGCATGTACCCGTCCAGTTGCATCATAACGACGTCAAGCTTCCATGTCACGATTGCCTGGCCGTCCTAGTAGTAGACGGGTGCCAACATCTACCATCTTCATCTTTATCCAACACAAAGCACTGAGGATTCTGACTACCAGCCAAAGCACCTCAATACATCAATCAGTTCAAGTACACAATAACACAACACAGCATCACCAGACTGCTTCTGCACCACACCGTGCGGTAAGTTAGCCAGCTATCACGAGATCTCTCAGATCACATCACATCATCCATTAATTCATCCATTATATATAATTTATTTGATACGAAAATGGACCACGCAAACACGGCCTCAACGGTCCTGCCCGAACAAGCCCAGAACCCGTCTCAAGCGGGCAGCGCATCGACGTCGATATCGAAGGACGTGGGGCGGAACATGGGGCAGGAGACGAGCAGCAGTGGCGGCGGCTTAGATGCGAGGATGGAGCAGGCGGATATGGTGCGGGCGGGGGAGTTTGGGGCCGTGAAGGGGGAGGCGATGAAGGTGGGGAGGGAGGGGGATGGGGATGCGCATGAGGCGGCGGCGGGGAAGCAGCCTTGATGGTGGGGCTGTGATGCTGGAGTAGGCGTGGGTTGGGGTGGGGTGGAGTGGGCTCTGCTGCTGTGGAGTGGAGAGGGGTGCAGTTGATTACGGGTAGTAAGTTAGTAGTTACTTGGGTGTTGCGCGGAGGGGTCGGTCGGCTGAGCTCGGCTATGTTGGACAGTACAGTACAGTGCAGTACGAAAACAGGTCGCTCGAAACAAGCGTCAAGTAATAAGGGAGAAGGGAAGCTGAACAGACTGGTGAATATTTATCAACACCTCCATGACTGGAGACTCAGAATGCAGACCACGCCATCGATCGATCAATCAATCAATCAACAATGCCTATCTAGTGTCTCTGGACACAGTTCCACTCAACCACCCTCCCATCCTCATCACCAGTATACACAACCTGCGGCTGTGGCAGGATACAAGTGATCGCCGCGTTGACATTCCCACCATCTTCCCTCGCACTATCGACGTGATTGAGCTGCCTGATTAGTTCCAGCGTGAACACCCCGTCCTCGATTGTCAGTGCCCAGACCTTGACAACACCGCGTTTATGGCCTGTGAATAGGATATCTCGTTCGAGCCACTCATTTCCCGCACCTTCGTAGCAGGCTACCGAAATGATGTTGTCTTCTGCTGAGGACCGCTCGGATGTGTCCTGGCAGACGAGTAGGCCGCCGTTGAGCGTGAAGATACTGACCCATGAGCCGTGACAGACGATCACATTGCCGGTGACGTCGTTGATGGTTGTGCATTCGACCGCTAGTTTTTCTCTGGTGAGTATTCTGCGGACGAACTCACATCGATTGAGATCCCAGAGGATGAGTTCACCCCCTGAAGAGCACGAAAGTAGTGCATTGAATGAGCGCGCAAGTGCCAGGCTTGTGACTGTGGACCTGTGGCTGAATAACGTTGCTCTTGGCTGAACGTCAACAGCTTTGGTGCTGGGACTATGGATTGACCACACGGCGATCGTGCAATCTGTTCCCGCCGTGATGAGCGTTTTTGAGTCGCCGAAAAGTGCGCAGGATAGCTGCCCGATGTGAAGGTGCTCGAAGAGACCGATTTGTTTGCGGCTGTCAGCGGCGTAGAACCTGATTGAGTTATCTGAGAAGCCCCACTCCATGTATTTGTCGTAGTTCGGAGACATGTTAAGTCTGAACGCGCCCGAGCAGAGCAGTTTGTCGGCTTTCACTGTGTATGTTAGTGAGGCTACCCTTTCTTCTGTGTCAAGTATTGTGCCGGGTATTCTTGTCAAGGATTCTGCTGCGCTGTCTAGACGCTTGTATTTGTGCCTTGCATTCTCCCTCGGGGGATGCGCTCGCTGAAAGACTTGGAATGGGGTTTGGCCAAAGTTGTGGATAATGCCAATTGTTGCGAGTCGCTCGACGGGGTCGTCAATGGCGTCGAGGTCTCTTGCGCCCTGATATGAGAGATGGTGGAAGACATTGACTGCTTCGATAGCCGCTTCACCCTTCTGTTTGCACCCGAAAACGAGATCTACCCATTTATGCAGATTCCTACTGACATAGGGGCTTTCTAGTGCCTCACGCTGCTTTGCGATGAAGATCTTCGGGTCATCCTTGGCCCACGGTGGTAGACTGACGTTTCCAATGGACTTCTTGTTGGTCTGGCGCATGCCGAAATCGTAGTCGTTCGGGTTGGTAAGGAATTCAGGAAGGTAGAAAAATTCTGGTGTCAGTTCACGTACATCCGTCATGTTTGTCTGAGAGGCAGACCGCCAAGCGCCTTCGATGGAGAAGAACATTCGATCTGGGTGATCAAAAGTGCCTCCCTGCAGTAGTAGGTATGACTTGACGAACGGTTGTAGACGTATCAGATAGGATGTGACAATCATAGCAGACGAGTAGTGCGTGCCATAGTGGAAGGGTGGGGCATTGCTGTCTCCCATTTCGGCGAATTGCTTGTACCTCTCGCGGAATTCGGACTCCCGATCTGAAGTTTGGCAGCCCATCGGCTTTGACAGATCCCGGTAGCTGCGAGGATTGTCAAGGTCCAGCTCCTTGCTTGTATAGTCGGCGATGACCCAAGGGAAGACAGGATATTGTGTTAGGTCGTTGTATGTCCGTCCTGCTAACGTGTTGATGAGCATGAGGTAATGGAAATTTGACATCTCGCCCTTCTGCCATTTCTTTGTGGCCGCTAAGCTTGGTGACTGGTTGAATACACTGGCAAATCGAGCACCAAACGTTTGCGGCTCGTCATCTGCACTTTTCAGCGTCTCATACCTCCAAGCGATTTCGGATTGAGGTGAGTCTTGGTTGCCGTATTGTGGTGCTTTGGCGTTGACCAGGGAGTAGAGATCATTTCGAGCTTTCGGATCAAGTACAGTCAGTAGGTAGCTTCTACCATCACCGAAGAATATCTCAATGGCGACGTCTCGAAACAGAAACCGTCGCTTTGAAGTACTGATCACATCAGACCATTTCCAGCTTCGGGTCTCGTGCGCTTCAGCTTTCGAGACCAGTTTGTGAGTAGAAACATCACGACCCGAGATCATACCGACGTAAGGATCACGTTCCTCTTCAGGCGCTTGCCAGACGTGAACGATCTCACCATCGGCTCTTTGAAAGAAGTTGTCGATGAGATAAATGTAGTCCTTGCCCAAAATGAGCAGGCCCTCCACGGCCTCAAGACCAGCCACTCGCGAAATGTTGGAAACGTGCTTGACCTGATCACCCCGGTGAAGACTCCGCATAACCTTGCGGTTTCTGTCCTCGAAATCTTCTTGGCCCGCATTGGGGTCTTCTACAAGCTCAAAGGTCTCCTCGGCTTCCATGTTCTCCAAAGTCTGCGATCTCTCAACAGGCGGAAACGGCTCGCTGGCTGACTCCGTGTCGTTCGGAAGTGGAGAACTCATCTGCGAAAGCTCTACGCCCCCAGGCGTAACGCCAATCGTCTCTGCCGTTGACTTTCTCAGGCCCTGGGTATGGAGGCGGAGAGCAGGAGCGTCTGAACCAGAGCCTTTGCGCTTTGGTTGCTGAGTATCGTCTGTGGATGTGAAATCTTCAACCAGGCGCATGCGCATTCTGTTTCGACCCTCGGTCTGGTCAACACGCCATCTACGCGGCTTGCCCTCCGTGAACAGCCCAGTAGATCGAGCGAGCTCTCTCTGCATTCGAGCAAATGTGGCATTGGTGAAGACTAGATCATCCGACTGATCCTGCACCAGCCTTTGATGCTTCAGTGTCTCAGAGGAGTAAATGTTAGCTGTCCAGTGCTCGAATGTTACGTCGTGACGACGCAGGAGCTCTTCGCGCTCCGCCTCATCTCTTGCCCATCCTTTTAGCTTTTCCCTCCGGCGACTAATTCTGGCTTTGGACGATTCGTCTGTCTTCTCATTCTCTTCGCTCACAAAAGCATCCCAGGCCTTGGATAAAGTGCCGAAGAAGAGATTGTCGAGTTCCTCTCTATGTTTGTCGATCCACACTAAGAACGTTTCATTGTCAAGCTCTACAAGCTTCTCGAAGCTGTTTGCGAGCTGTTTTTGATCTGCGGTGCTGGCTTGACCTAGAATTGCCGCAGTCTCCGCCGGCTTCTGTACTAGAATAGTACGCCACAGATCCGCTGCCGCTGTACGGACAGTATCATCATCTGAAATTAAGCTGCCATACAGAAGGTAGCACAACAGCTGCAAATAGCCAGACTGGGCTTCTTGTGATGACAGGAGCACGTTCTGCCAGTACGATAGCTTCTTCAAGAATGCCAGTGTTTCGGCCACGTCCAGATGTGACAGACTCAGAAGTTCAATCCTGAAAACAACATCGCGAATAACGGAGATTGGCTGTGCGCAAAGTCTAACGCTCTTGAGCTGTGATACGTCCGGCCTCTGCAAATATTCTAGGGTAGTCGAAGCTGCGTCAACCACCGACTCTGCGCCGCCAATGAACCAGCCTTCGAAAATCGCATTACCGAGATGCCCAAGGAATCGTGCTAAATTTGTAAGCACTTTCGGCTCGCATAGCACCGTTTGATCGAGCGCGATTGCATTTGACAGCTGCGATATGGTATTCCGTAGAATCCACGATTCGAAGAAGGTCTGATGCTCAATAAATCCTGGCGGCGTTTTCAGGAACAGCCCAAGTCCCCCAAAGTCTTTTCGCGCGAGGATCTGGTCGACAAATAATGAGATGACGAGTTCAAGCACACTCTGAACTATGCCATGCTTGATGTTGTTCTCGGCTGTTTGTGGTGATTGCGCTGCTTGGCCCTCAGCCGTTGCAGGTCCGGAAGAATCCTCCAATCGAGCAAAGTCTCGCGAGACAAGTACAAACGAAGAACCCCGCCGCAATGTCTTGCCTCTGCGTGGCGTTTCGGCGCTATGTTGGTCTACAGCTCGGATGATGGGGGGCCTTGCAGATAGAGGCTGGACAACGACATCTGTGCCGCCAAAGGACAACGTGGAGTCTCTGGCATTCAACTCAACTGTTGCCTCGACAACATCCGATCCCACAACGACAGGGAATAAGACGCTGAGCAGATCCTGCACATAGGATGACGAAGAGGCAAATTCGCGAAATTTGACGGACCGAGTCTGCAGGTCTGAGAGAAACCGGATGATTGTGTTGAACGTCGCCACGTTCTGCGAAGTGACCAGGGTCAGCAACGGGTTTGCAGGCGCCATCGTGGACATGGACATTCTCTCTGGTACATTCGAGGTCGGTGGTACAGCATGCACGTGCAAGCCCGCTTGTTGTTGCTTTGACGACACCATTGCCTTTAGACCCGACTGCAGCATGCCTGTTATGACTTCGAACATCTCAGGGTAGATGATGCCGTACTCCTTCTTCGAATTGAACAGATCAACGAAGGAGAACAGGTCAAATGAACGATCCAGGTCAAGCTCCGCAATATCAAGATCGAACAAGATCGCAAAGCAAGCAGGCCACAGAGCTGGCAGGTGCCACCAGCGCTTCAGTCGATGTGCAATAATGATGAACCCGCCTGACTTGTCCTTGAACTTCTTGACGTATGCTTCTCCATGCACGACCAAAAGACGAGCCAAGATGCGCATCGAGAGCACAATAACTTCCGGGGAGGTTTCGGAGAGTAGGTATAGCAACCATTTGTTGGTAACTGTCTTCGCAAACTTTCTGATCATGCTTAGGTCTCCCTTCTTGCACAGCATATCAGAATACAGCCGCAGGACTTCGACACCAATCTCAAATTGGGAGAGGTTTGTAGTTTCACCGTTTGTGGGTGTTGACGAACCGGTTCCCGAGGATGCCCTTGAGCGCGCAGACTTCCTAAATCGTCCTGTCGCGCTCCGCTTGTGGACCGAGTAAGTAATGAACAAAGCCATAGATCGTAACATCTCGGCAGACGTGGCCGTCGGTAGGAGCGCGGTAAGAGCAGTACTGTATGCTGGCATTGTGCTTCTTGCGACATTCTCTGACTTTAGCGCTTCCAGCAGCCTACGCAAAGCTCGCATGCGGCTCAGTCGCTTCAGATTGAACTTTGCGTGGACACTCTCCGCGCCGAAAACCACAAACTGTTTGAAGTAAAGTTCTTGTGCCTCGAAGTGATGTAATCGCCACACGCTGTTGTCAATTAGTAGGATTTTGTAAGCCATGGGATTGTTGATCATAGATCTTGATGGGTCGTCGTTGTCAAAACCCAAGAACGCTAGGGTTGACTTAAGCAATCTAAGAGCTAAACCGCTGCGATCAAGGTTCGCTGTCGCGATAGCGAGTGCGGCCTTGTTCTGCTCAGAGCTACTTGATGGCGCCAGAAGCTTTTCTCGAATGAGGCTGCTAAGAATGCCATAGCCACTATTACGTTCCATGACTTCACTATTTCTCCAGCTGTCCTTGACCGTCTCAAGCAGAATGTCGACTGCCGTCGCCACTTCCTCTGTGGTCCGGGCTTTGCTGACCAGACTCAATCCTATGGCAGCACAGCCACCAAGTCTCCAAGATACGTCGTCCAAAGACTGCGGTACAGTGACCACAGGCTCGCCCATTAACATTGCGACGCCATTTGATTGAACAAGAGCGTCGTTGATTGCAGGGACCGCACCGTTGATAACAACGGCGTTGGCTCCCGATCTTGTGTATGAGAACAAGTTTTTTGCTGCTGTCTTCGAAAGTGATCTGATCAATTGGCTTTCGTCGATGTTGTTTCGCTCGTCGCTGTCTAGGACCGCTGCCGGAGAGATATTGAATAAGATCGTGCTTTCTGGCAGCACGTTACTAGCCTTCTGTCGTGTTGCAATGCTCAAATGCGATGAACTTTCGTTGCCTGCATTCAAGGTTTCGTTGCGGAAGTTCAAGATAGCTGACGCAGCGTAAGTCTGGAACGACCCGAGACAATCCTGCATGTTGCCGTGATAGCCAGGACCCAGATGGTACATGACAGCAATCAGGTCCTCATTAAGAGTATTTTCAAATAAGACTGCTGAAGCAAGAGACCACAAAGTCATACAAGTACCATCAGTGCTCGGCGCCAGGTCCTGTGGTGTGCCGAAGAAGGCTTGCACTCTTGCAGCGCCGTTGCGGTCTGCAGGTGGTGTCATTGGGAAGTTAGCCTTGACTTGCTCAACAAACAGGCCATCGACGAATAGGGATGCTTTCGACGAGGAGATGGCTTTGGGCTTCTTGTGGACAATGCAGATATGGTACCATTTGTCGGGTTCAAACTTCACGGATTTGAATCTGACGCTCGGCCGAGACCCTTTGGTCGCGGTTTGGAGTATAAGGTGGTGAGAGTCCTTTTCAAGGTAGGCGAGGACGAAGCATGTCTGAGACTTATCGCATGCTCCAAAAAGCGTGGTATGAGCCTCAGGGTCGAAGTTATCGAAGCGAGCCCAGAGCGAGAGAGTATAGCCGTCTGCTTGAGTAGATGGAAAGACTTTACGCAGGGTCGGAAGCTCCACGGAAGCAGAGCCATACCTTGATAAGTCGAATTGGATGCTGGCAGGGTGGCGCGACACACGAATAGCTTCAAGCAAGAAGGTTGCGGCTGCTGCGGATGTAGCAGCCTTGGAAAAGAAGTGATGGGCATCGTCTAGATTTGTGACACCTTGCTGAAACAGCAGCAGCGCAAGCTCGCGGTAGAGGGACTTTTCTACCAGAGTGTGCTGACCGTCAAATAGTAGTGGTATTACTGCGCTGAGTAAGCCTGACGTATGGGCCTCCACGATGTTCTGCCTTGATAGACCAAGCACAGCCTTCAAGCTGATGGGCAGAGCCAGATTGATGGTCTCGATCGATTTGCCTGTCTTCTGTATGTATTGTATCCATGTCTCGATGATCATGGGGAGAACATCAGGGACGGCAATTTCGGCAACATTCTTCAAGTATTTCTCAACCTGCGCTTCAATCGTAGCTGCACTCTTTAGGTCCCAACTTCGGTGGGGAGGAGGACAAGCCTTCGCAGTGTTCGTGTAGACCGATGAGAGCGCCTCATCGCCAACAGCCACAGCGAACAGCACACCATAGAAGAGCTCCAAAACAGCCATGTCTAGATTGTCCTTTATCAAGGCTGCCAAAAGTGTTGAAAGGCTGTTGTTTAACTGGATCCAGCCCCCTCCTTCCACCCTCGTCCGGAAGTACCTGTTGTTACCTGCATGGTGGATGAGAGCAGCTTCAAGCACGAGTAGAAACTGAGCAAGAGTTTGAATCATCTCCTTCGCTTCGGACGGCACTGGTGATCTGCTCCATATCTCGACCAGACTATGGACGCTAGAACTTATGATTTGGAAGCCTTGTGCCCTGCGGAATGAATCTCGAGGATTTGTAGGTACTTCAAGATCCTTGAGCTTGAAGCGCAACTGCTGAAGCAGGCCGGCCTGGGCCAAGTCGTCTCTGTAGCTCTGCCATGTCGAAAGATTGAGGTTCTTCAGGGCAATGAGGGTGGTCGTAATCTCATCTTCGGGAGGGCTGTTGGTGGAGGTACCTGAGACGGCGCGCGTGCGGGAAGGGTCAAGGGACATGATTCTTGGATGGGACTGCTACATCAGTCCTCCCGCTCCTGCTTGTTTGCTTGAAGACTTGAGAAGAACGTAGTATGCATTGGAAACCCCGACGAGGGTTGATCTTTGGTGACGGCTGCCACTTGACACCGTTTGTACCACTACCTAACTCTAGCGATGTTGGTCCAGCGTGAGTATGGCATTCTCTGGCCCGCTCGTGAGCCAAAGCGAAGCCTGAGCCAGTGCAGTAAGTGCTGACTGTTGCAAAGGCTATCCTCCCAATACCGGCAGGCTATGTTAGGCGTACTGATCGTGGACTTCGGGCTGCGAATGTTACACTGCGCATGATGCCACTATTTGTCGCCATACAGTGCCGGCTACGGCATTATCTGGACGCCTAAAGCGCATATGTGGCTGAGCTGATAAGAGATAAGGCAGTCAGCTGCGGCCTTCAGAGCGCTAGCGATAGACGGCAGCCTGCCTTCGAGTGGCCCCAAGATGACTAGCTACTAAGAAGTAGTACCGTGCTGCTTGGAGCACGTCTAATGCTTGGACCGAGCAGTCACCAGCACCAAGAGCTCTGTTGAGAGGGTCAAGCTCGGTGTCTTAAAATGGAACTCATCTCTGCCTTGATCAATATGATATAAAGGTTATGGCAGCGACGCGACGGTAAGCAACCCAGCCGCGTTAATGTTCCGGCTACTAGAGGCTGCGCAGCAACGGGGATCCACTAAAGCGCCTTGCCAGCGTGACACGGCGCGCATGATCAACTTGAAGCTGGGGAGGCCGTCCAGATTGGGTTCGGCCATTACGTCGACCGATCACGCCTGCATCACCTATCTCGTGTGCGTCCAGTGACTAACCATCTTCATATCTAAACAAACCCATCCTCCTTCATATTCCTTACCTCCCTTACCTATCCCATACAAATCATCATCCTCCTTACAACCTCGATATCTGGTATATCGAGCAGGACCCCAGCAGTATGAAATCTGTCATCAGTTTGGCCCTCGCGGCCGTGGCAGCTAGCTCCCCAGTGCTCATCGACACCATTCACAACGATGCTGCCCCCATCCACTCGTCCTCCAACTCAGAGCCAATTGCCAACAACTACATGATCGTCTTCAAGGGCCATGTAACGGACGCTGGCGCCAAGGCCCATCAAAGCTGGGTACAAGATATCCACGAGAAGCAGGTGATGAAGACAGAGCTCAAGAAGCGAGACCAGATAAGCTTTCAAGAGGAGATCTACCAAGGCCTGAAGCACACCTACAACATGCCAGGCCTGATGGGTTATTCTGGCCACTTCGATGAAGATACCATCGAACAGGTGCGAAGGCATCCTGATGTCGAGTACATCGAGCTTGACTCTGTGGTTCACACCATGAAGGAGGAGGAGCCAGATGTTGAGAAGAATGCTCCTTGGGGCCTGGCCCGTATCTCCCACAGGAAGGGTCTCTCTTTCTCGACATTCAACAAAGTAAGCTGAATCCCGCAGTTGCCCGCGACTCAAGACTAACCAAGCCCGCAGTACCTGCACACTGCCGAGGGTGGTGAGGGTGTTACTGCCTATGTTATCGACACTGGTACAAACGTCGACCACGTCGACTTCGAGGGCCGGGCCAAGTGGGGCAAGACCATCCCACAAGGTGACGCCGATGAAGATGGCAACGGCCACGGAACACATTGCTCCGGCACTGTCGCCGGCAAGAAGTTTGGTGTTGCCAAGAAAGCCCACGTCAAGGCTGTCAAGGTCCTCCGAAGCAACGGCAGCGGTAGCATGTCCGATGTCGTCAGAGGTGTCGAGTGGGCTGCCACCGACCACAAGAAGAACGAGGGAAAGAAGGGCAACAAGGGATCCGTCGCAAACATGAGCTTGGGTGGTGGAAAGTCCCCAACTCTCGACCTGGCCGTGAATGCTGCTGTCGATGCTGGTATCCATTTCGCTGTTGCTGCCGGAAACGACAACGCCAACTCCTGCAACTACTCACCTGCTGCCGCCGCAAAGGCTGTCACTGTTGGTGCCTCCACTCTGGGCGACGAGCGAGCCTACTTCTCCAACTACGGAAAGTGCACTGATATCTTCGCTCCTGGTCTCAACATCCAGTCCACTTGGATCGGCAGCAAGTACGCCACCAACACCATCTCAGGTACCTCGATGGCCTCCCCACATATCTGCGGTCTCCTCGCCTACTACCTTTCTCTTCAGCCATCATCTGACTCTGCCTACGCTGTCGCCGACATCTCTCCAAAGAAGCTCAAAGCTCAGATGATCGGTGTTGCTACCAAGAACATCTTGTCTGAAATCCCTTCGGATACTGTCAACTGTAAGTTCATTTATCTATCGAACAGGTTTGGATTTGATGCTAACAACCTCTTTCTAGTGCTCGCCTGGAACGGCGGCGGCAAGTCCAACTTCAGCGACATTATCAACGAAGGCGCCTACGAGGCGAAGTCCGAGAGCACGCCAGATTTCCTCGAGGTCGCCAAGTCTGAGCTTAAGTCTGAGCTTAAGGACATCGTCGCAGAACTCGAGTCATGGATCGAGAGCGCATAGATACACGCAGGAGCATGATTGGAGCGTCCCAGTACCATTAAAGTTTTGCTTAGGTAGAGCTTACATGCAGTGAGTTCAGTCAAGACTGAGCTCGTTCGTTTCCAGGTCCTTGGCTTTGTTCTAATAGCTTCCACTACAGCCGTCTCGAATGCAGGGAGCATTGAACCCACCTGACTTAACGCCTTGGTAGTCCAAACGTCTTGCACTCGTCCATCTCTTCCGTCGACCTGCTTCAGTGTCACGTTCGCTACTCCGGTAGAAGAAACGGCCATCACGAAATGAAAGCAGAGATCACTATTGTCACGTCGATTAAGAACGACCTTGTACGCCGGGCCTCGGTTCCCGTCCGTGACATCAACTTTGTGGTGCTTGTTCTCCTACTACTGACTCGAACTCCTGACACAGCATACCTTCTCGTTGGTATTGCACCCCGCGCCCCACTGACCCACGAAAAGACTACTTCTCGTCCTCAGAAGGCTGCTGTAGTCCACTAACAAATTGGTCTTCGGACCATTCTCTGGGTCACCGGCATTGTTCGGCCATTATCTTGGCCAGAGGCTGCCATCAAAGACTGCTTCTGGAGATGCGCCAAGCTTTACCGCACGGACACGTTCGCCTTTGTCCGCGTGCCTTCTAAACTATTCGTGGAAACTCATGTACATCGGATGATGCCCGGCGCAAGCATGTTGATGTCAAGGCGAAAGTCAGCATACGGAAACATGTGCTCCAATGGTGACGGGCTGAAGCACTACTTCAACGGACGACGGTAGAGTTTTCCACAAGGCCAGCATGTATCACGGACTGAGACGTCTCTTTGTCTTCGATGCTCTTTCGATCCTACCGCGAACGGCGAGCGGTGATAATGGCCCAAGGTTCCCGAATTTAGATGCGCATTGTCAGCCGAGTAAGTTCCTTGTGCGCCCGTTGGGACGTTTGAGGCATTGACCCGACCTTGCTACTCTACTTACCTTCTCATTCCCTCTCTGTACCTCAAACTGAACTCAATAACCACGACGAAAAACCACCATGCGTCTTCCCAACCAGATCGCTTTCGTGGTCCTGGCGACATATACCGTTAACGCTACTCCCAAGGTTGGTCTTGGCAATATCAAATTCTGCTATGACGAGAACCTCAGCGGCAAATGTACTTATCCTATGGACGTGAGCATGGCGGTCGGTTGCCGTGCACCTGAAGACGACGACAAAAAGTATGGCGACAAACACAGCAGCATCGCTGTACGTACCCTCCCCCTCTGTATCCCCTGCACGACGAATTTGCTAACTGGTCCAGATTGTTGGTGATGTTTCCTGCCGCTTCTTCAAATCGGATGTCAGCGATGGCTGCAAAGAGCCGTACAAGTTGGCGGCCAACGATCCTAACAACGTCGGCGATGTCGGTTATGACGGGCGAAGAGCCACTCGCTGGATCAATGCGCCGGGTATCATGGATTGGCCACACGATTGGACGTTCAGGAGCTACTATTGCGTTCCATCTAGTGAGAAGACAACGAATATTGTCGTTGCTGAGTGTGCTCAGGAGAAAAATCACGATTACTGTACCTACAATGGGGAGTATCGTGAACATGTAGCTGGTGCATCATAGATCATTCCACTGTAGAAGCATGTACGGGTACTGTACTGTATATTATTTTGCTTAGCTTCGATTATAATTCAACCAATGATTATGCTGGCCGCTTACCCCTTGGAATGGTGCACGTGAAAGCTTGGTCCTTGCTAAGTTAGCAAAAGCACATCTCCTCAGTGATGCTTTCTTGTGCTTCGTTGAGAAACATACATGTCACTTCGTCCCGGTACTGTGTCCCACAGCATGCTCCGGCGAGTGTTTGGAGCGTAGCAAAACCTCATGCTATCTATACCTACCTATGCACTAATCTCGTTGCTAAGTTATGATAGCACCACGCGAACAACGCTTACTCTCTCCTCTGCTAATACGCGCCGCTAAACCCTGGCGGCAATAAGACATTCGAATACGACACGACTGCCCAAAACTTGAACCTTGGAGTTTGCGGCGTTGTTGTTTCATTGCCCGTCATCACGGTAGTGCTACTGTATACAATTGACGGACTGGCAGATACCCCATTCGTGGGCGTATCGGGGAGGGCGCCCGACACAGAAAACATTGCGCCCGTCAGTCATGGACAGGATTTCTTCCCCGTTTGGTCGGACGCCATCGCAAGGCCAGTGTAGGTGAAGGCGCAAGCATAGTAAGTGGCGCTGAGCGTCTGTTATGGTCCCAGGCAACAAGCAGTGAACATCAGAGCGGAAAATTGCAAGGACGATTGTACGAAATCCAGAGTCGCCAGGAAGAAGCCTGGTGTCACAATGAGAGCACCGCCATCGCACGAGCCAGATATCTTGGATTCTGCCTCGAGCGAGGACAGCATCATAACGTTTTCTGAGGAGGAGTAGCCGAGCTAGCGTCAGCGCTGAGAATGACAATACCTTATCTATAAATCGTCCGTTGGTGTACCGAGACGTCCGTATTACTGACTTAACAGCTGTCGCATCGTGGTGACGACCTCAAAATGACTGGAAATGGCGGTGGCTAGATACACAGCTCGACAAAAAGAATTTGGAGCAAGTCGGGATCGAACCGACGACTTCTTCGAGTTGAGCAGTGTGACTTAGTCCTAAACGTGAAGAACTAGTTAGGTCGTTATGCAAACGAAGCACTCTGCCACTGAGTTATTGCCCCTTCAGCAGAATGGATGGGGCGTTGGTGGCCGAATAGAGATCATATTGAGCATTGTAGTATATCAAGGCTCGTCTCTGCGTTTCCATTGGGGGCAAAGCTCTGCGAAGGGCTTCACTGAAACAAAAGGCTGCTGAGAGCGTCAGCGACTGTGACTGGGAAAGGCGCTCTATGGCAGACATCACAGACAGTGACTGTGTGACTCAGTAACAGGGTGTGATTTAGCTGATCCGATCGCCAAAGAGCCAGCAATCGTGGTGATCAGCGAAATTCATGGACTGCCGATCGCGTGCAAGAGCAGCACAGACGGGGGCGATATACAACGTCCGAAGAGCTGTATTGGTCAAATTCAGACGGTGTTTCGGAGGTCCTTTCGGAAGACCATCGATACAGCGATCATTCCAGGAAGACAAGCTTTGAGAAGTCCAGTATCAAGACTTAGGGTGGATGTGGCTACAGCAGGCAACCTCGGAATAAGTGATCACAATATCACGCGAGGCTCGTCAGGTCTAGCGCTTGTCTTCCCATACGTCTGCATCTATTGCGCTTTCTTCTCCAACTGTCGTTGTGCTTCTGGTGTCTTCCACCACTTCATCTCCCATCGCACCTCCTTCAGCACTTTCCACGAAACCCACAAGAACCCCCCAATCACAAGCGTCATGGTCAATATCTCCGCCATCCCATGGCTAATGATGTCCGTATCGAGCACAGGCACATCGATCTTTTCTATTAATCTCCCTCCTTCCGGCACTCGCGGCTCGAGGTGGTAAAACATTGTCCTCGGCCCGAACAACCCGTCGTAGCCCAGATTGACGCGATCAAATGGGTTGACTGTAAATTTCGTGCCTTCCTCTGCCGTACATGCCCAGAACATGATCGGCCAAGGTATTTCCACGGTCTGTTTGCCGCCTGGTGTTGGTGCCAGATATCGGAGGTGGAGTGGTATCTTGATATCCCAAGGATGTTCAGAGGCTTTAGCCGAAGCCGACTGTGGTGTCGCGAGCTCGAGTAGGAGTGCAGAGCCCCATTTCTGGGTTGCGTAGTCTGGTGCTTCGAGGTCACGTTCACCTGAATAAGATCGTAACGAGATGATGTTGTGGGCTTCGGTGAAGAGTGGGTCGAGGTCGGAGGTTGGGAAGGCGTACTCATCTGCAAAGAGGACGGACGGGAGGGTGAGATATGAATGTAGAACACAAGTACTGTCTGCAGGTTTGTCCTTAGGTTCTTGCAGATTGAGTGTAGATGGCAAGCGGATGCGCATGGTCGGATGCAGGCCTGTTGGCTGATCAAATGTGACTGAATACCTCTGGGTATGTGCTTGGTGGCTCTGTAGGCCGTGGTGCCGTGATGGAAAGGAGAACATGACCGGCTTCGGCTCTGTGTCTTCACCGACGACTGTCAGGACTCCTTCTAATTGAAGCTCTGAAGGCTCAGGTGCTGATGATGACTGCAGTAGGCCGACTTCGTTCTTGTCATTCGGAGACGCGTCTATCGCCATGTTCCAATGATCATAGGTGGTCCATTCGCCTACAGGATCCATCAAGACCGCAGGCGGGTTCGACCAATAGGCGGTTACCGTCAGGGCGTGAGCGATACTGTCATAGTCACAGTCCACATATGAAGCTAGATTGAGCAGAGCGGCATTGTGCTTGCAGACAACATCAGAAGCAGTGCAGACGTTTCGCTGAATCCAAGCAACGAACTGTTTCAGCGACGGAAGCAATGAGTAGTACTGCAATGAAGCGGACGATGAAAAGCGCTCGGAGAGGATGTCGGGCCGCGTGAAAGTAGCGTTAGCCGTGATGCATCGTATAGAAGAGGAGTAGAGCTTCTGCAATAGAGGACATAACTGGTCGTCATTCTCCTTGCTGGGGGTGTAGTGCACGTGGAGGCCTGGTGTCAGCGAAGACAGATATGCACCAAACTTGTCGTAAGGTTCTTCCGACACCCAGCGGATGTGCAACTCATGTGAGTTCTCCAGTATCTCGACGACCTCAGTAGGCAGCTCCTTGAGAGCCAACGTCAAACGCTCCTCACGTGCTGCTTTAAGGCCCGCAAAGGACAAATGCCGTCCATTGATTTTCAGCTCCGAGGGATCATAGTCGACACCAGGGCTCGGTATGAAAGTCGACCGCCGTCTCATGGTCAAATGCAGATGTGATGCTACTTGCTCGACAAGCCATTCACCTTGGGGAATGCTGGTAGCAGGATCTCGAAGAGCAAGCCAAATGTTGACGGTTTTCCTGAAGCGGCTCGGAGAATCTTCTTGGCATTTCTGTTTAGATAGAAACAGTCCAACTTGGGGAGCCATACGTACTGTAACTGCTCGAACAAGCACGGAGCGCATTATCATCAAACATTCAAGTTCTCATTGTCTACATTTACTTCGTTTCTAGGACGCATCAGCAGTACCTGTCCGCTTCGATGGTGAAGCGACGGACTAGCCCATCGCATGTCAGATTCGATCTTACAACACTATCTCAAATGGACATCACTGCATCCAGACCGGCAACAGCGTACTGCAAGAAGGTCAGAGCTTACACTGTCCGACGCTGACGTCGCAAAAGAGCATGCATGGACGACGTTTGAAATCCCAGGTTATGCCTTATCCAAATCCTCCTTGTTGCAGCGACAGCAAGATCAGGATGGCGCGCTATCTCACTTCATTCATCAGCCTTTGACAAGAGGAAGGTCCTTCTCTTCCTTAGTTCTATTGTCATCACCTTAGATACCAGCTTGCCTAGTCGACGCCCATTGGATCTCCTGCCAGCATCTTCTTCGACAATTTCCAACGGCGCGAGAAATTATAATGGCATGTCATCAACAGGGAATGTGAAAAATCTCGGATCCAGAAACGGTCGGTCTGGACCGTGCTCGCCTTGTCTGCTTGCGCAAGACCTCTGTACGGAGTGAGACATTGTATCAAGACGCTGGCGCTTCACGTCCATGAATGAATTATCTCCAGACACGTCCTTGGCTGCAGTATGATCATAGCTGGGGTCCTCTAACTGCCGTTTTCTCGGATGACCACCGTATGCACGATCGTTAGTCATATTCGCGCTACGTTGTACATTCCGACACGGCGACGGAGCATTTCTGGTACCATAACGGTCTTCGTCAACGTCTTGGATCGTGTGACTGAACAAAGGAGTCGGTGAATAAACCACAAAATTGTCTAGTCTTTGCGAAGGTGTAGAAGATCTAGGATCCAACATGAACCCGCTGGCGGCTTTATGGGTGTGAGATCTGTCGGGTATTGTCCCAAGTTCATCGTAGTGTCTTGACTCAGCAAAGTCTACTACCCACGTATCTGAGCAAATGGAATGGGAGTATTTCCATTCGAATGTTATTGATAAGCGCAAGCTCTTGCATTCAACATGAGTCCTCTCCCGTTTGCGACACTTCAAGGCGAAGATATTACCACCTGATTGCACTCCTTGTTTCAACTCCGATCGTAGCCACTTGAGGTCAAGCAACTCATGCAACACCCCTGCGCTAAGAGCGCCAAAATCGTGTGGGAGCAGGCTGATAGTCCTCGATCGAGGGCTTCGAAAAGTTATCAAGCACAGTGGAGAGAAGTCCAAGTCGAAGCCGATATACATGAGAAGCCCTGTGGCAAAGCCACTCAGGCGAAACACTCCAGCCACGCCGTGGGTGCCGGTACGAAGCTTGAGAGCAGCAGGATGCGTATCCAACTGCCACTCGTGATGGCAAAGGACTTCACCCCGTCCTGGACTGCGACCGTACTCGAACATACCTCTGTGATTGAACGATAAATGAAACCCATAGAAAGCTATATCAGATGGTGTAACATAACTGGTTTCATTGAGTTGTCGAACTATGATTTGCCGAGGCTGGAGCTTGACTTCGTCCCTCATCCTCGCGACTTCGCTACCGTCCAGCACTACGAGGTCTTGGCCGTCGATAGAGACCCGGAAGAATTGGTTCTCATGTTCGGTTTGCTGTAAGAAGATGCAGGCTCTGTTGTAGGGATGCGTAGACCGGCTAGGCGGAGAGTCTCTGCCGGGCTTCTTGATGGTTCCCGCCCTTAAGGGAGCCAAGTAGATGTTCATTGTCCATGGAATTAGCTGTAACTGGATTGACAAGTCCGCATTGATAAGGCTATATCCCTTAGAAGTATCATTCGTAGGCCATATTCGTATTATGTCTTGCAACCCGCTAAAACACACTGGTGACGGTGCAAGCACAGATTTAGCGGAGCTTTTGGACTGCCAGGTGAAAATCGTATGATCGTCCGAGTGCTTGAGGATTTCTTCTTGCAAACGGCGGAACGCCCTCTCCTTTTCACCGTACAGCAACGGCATGTAGACATCGAATAGTCCTAAGAGGCAATAAGCCAGGTCCTCGACTCTCTGTGTTGTCCTCTGAGCGGCCCACGACATTTTGTGCGCGATCGTACATTGTGCCAGTGTCCTCTCTCCACGTAGTACGTCTTGCCCAATCGACGTAACCTGAGAGAGCTCTCGACACAGGCCCTTCTTCGTGCCTAAACACTGCCAGCTCGCATTGTAGAACAGAACGTTCGCCGGAGCAATGAGCTCCTGTAATGTCCAACCTCGTGTGAACCATTCACTGCGTGAGAACTCTCTGTAGCCTTGGGCCGTGCTAACATCCTGACTTTGAACGTCAACAAGGAAGGCATAACACTCCTCAGCGGTTTGGTACCATCTAAACATGCTGTTGATGGACTCTGTCAATTCTGCACTGCTGGTTTTGACAATACAGCAGGTATCGGCCCATAGATACTTATGGCCTCGAGACCGGGCGAGTGTGCAGCAGGCTCTAAGCTTGGTGATCCCCCAGCACATGTATTCTTGACCAAGCTTGAAGTCTTGCAGCGTTGGCTCCTCCTTAGCGCGAAACCATCGGTGGGACAATATCGCGAAGCGTGGAACGTCTTCGTTTTCGAAGTCCTCAATCTTCAGCTTTAACGTGTTCAAAAGCCTCATCTCGCTGTCAGCCCCGAGCTCTTCAAACAAAGTTCTATGAGTCTGAGAATCCGCAACCGACTGATCCCCTTGTCAATCAAGGTAGTAAAGATATATTCATAGAGGAAGTGGTGCTTGAGGCAAGACATGGATCTGATGTTGCGACATGGCATAGATTTTAGTATCTGATCTGCTGCTGCCCAAGCTGTCGAGTGAGGCTCGAGACGGTGTTCGGCATTGCAACGATTCGACCACAGTGGCTTGCGAAGGCATAGCCTACAATGTCTTGCACTTTTGTCCGGTCACCTTTGCCCGCATAGACCAGGCCTGAAGATGCCCCATCAATTCGCTGTAGTGCAGCACATTGCAACAATAATTGGACAAGCTAATGCACTCAACCAGCGTTAGTCCCGCAGCTCTCGATAATGCCTGAAGTAAGGTCGAGCCTTTTCGTACGCGAGCTGATCAAAGGTGTAATGCAAGCTTCCCATTACTTCCACCGCAAACCACGCACGGCGCTCTCGTGATGGAGGTAATGTGCTTATCGTTGGAAGCTATCTTGACTTTTAACACATACGGTGGATCCAAATGAGACCATGCTTGCAGTTTCATTAGGAAAAGCTACGTCGTGTTTTCAATGCAACTAGCTACTAGTTAAGCTAGAACAACGTGCCCCACCTTTGCAGCTCGGGGACGTTCAAGTTTGGTAGCGGTGAATCCGTGATTCTCCACCATCGCATACTACTACTCCAAGCACGGCTGGTTCGAGTCGCGACTCGATACTGCCGTGCACGTGTCTAACACTTCGATCACAGAGGATGCACAAGTGAAATTACGATACACGCTGGCCGGGTAAGATGTGTCTTGTGACAGCCCCGAGACGTGGACACCGCGATGTCAACAGTACGCGTGGTGACAAGGAATCTTCTCCATGGCATCTGTAGGACATCGTGAACTGCTTTCTTCTCGACGCACATCTTTCATCGATTCTTTCCCTCAACACTGCTCTCCCTTAAGCTCTTATCATGCTCCAACACTTCTTTGTTAGTGTATCTGGCCACCGAAGTTTCTGGCAATCAGCTGCTTAGAAGGTCCAATCAATGCATACTATGGCAGTCATGCGTCGCAGTAGCCGCTACAAATGCACCCGCAAGACGTCACTTTTAAGATCCTCTAGCAATATACTCTCGCACCATGCTCGATGAAGAAAGTATCTTAGGCGGTCACTGAAAACTCCTCGACCCCAACTCCTTAATTCGTAACGCACCACAGCTATAAGATCTTTCCCGTATAGTTCGTAAGATCTTACCATTCTTCTTCGAAGACTTCATGTTGCAGAGCTCTCCATTATGAATTGCTGACACCACAATTTCGATCCCACTTTGGCGTGTACACATTAGAAAACAGCTTAACACCTAGTACCAGCAAGCAATCCCTTGCAGACAGCCGCAAAGATGTTGACAGAATGGCTGAAGCAGAAGCAGACCCAGGTGGTGTTGTTTTCATCGACCGCTATTGCCTTATATGGGTATGACCAGGGCATGATGAGCTTGATCAATACCAATTATCATTACTTGGGTACAATGGGCATTAAAGAGAACGACCCGATGGTCGGTATTATTGTCAGCGTGTACTACCTTGGCTGTGCTCTGGGTGCAGTCATCGCCTCTCAATTCGCCGATATGGTCGGACGGAAGCCTGGTGTACTTGCATGCGTGGGCATGGCGGCCCTGGGCAACCTTATTATGTTCTGCGCTGGAAAGGGATTGCCACAAGGCGCGTTACCCGTGATGCTTGTTGGCCGGATTGTCATGGGGCTTGGCGTTGGTGGACTGGACGCTGTAGTGCCCGTGTACACGTCCGAGCTCTCGGAGGACGACGCACGAGGAACAGCGCTAGCTCAGGAATTCCAGGCGAACATCCTAGGCCTCAACATGGCTTTCATCATCAATATCGTGGTTACGCACACCTTGGGCAAATACAATGAATGGGCATGGCGGATACCTATCATCACGATGCAAATATACCCGGTCTTGCTCATCTCTGGTACAGCACTGCTTCCAGAAACGCCTCGGTGGCTTGTGCTACATCAGCAGACAGACAGAGCGAAGAGATCGATCGCGGCAGTGTTTGGGGAAGATCAAGTCGATGACCGCATCAACGAGCTTCAGGAAGCTCACGAGCAAGAAGAGAAAGACGGGATGGTCACGTATGCGGATATGCTTATTCCTGGCAGAGACCAGTGGCACCCGACAGTAGTGACAATAATGGGTCAGGTAAACCAAGCACTTACTGGCTACGGCGCAGTCTCCGTGTACGGACCACAGATCTTCGAACTGCTAGGCTTTGAGACCACGGCTGCCGAGTTCCTGACGATGGGCAACTATCTCTTTTATCTGGGCATGATGACCTTTGCCTGGATCCTTATCGACCGCAAAGGCAGACGTTGGCTAATGGTGACGGGCGCTTTCTGGTTAGCTGTTTCCTTTGCTATCCTATGTCTGCTCGGTGGCCTGGCCGTCCACCAGTCCAAACTGCAAATCCCGCTTCTGGCCACAGGCATACCGGGAATCGTTGTGCTATACCTTGCAACGGCAGTGTTTGGCATCGGCTGGCTTGTCCCGCCATGGCTTATCCCGACTGAGATTTTCCCATCGTCTGCCCGTGCGAATGGTGCGGCCATCTCGGTCGTTGTCTGGGGCTTCGCGAATTTTGCTGTTACACTGCTAACCCCGATCATGTTCACCAACCTTGGCTACTGGCTGTTCCTTGTCTTCGCAGGAAGCAACACGTTGTCTGGTTGCTGGACTTGGCTGTACTGTCCGGAAAGCGGAAACAGGACATTCGAGGAGAACCAAGAATTTTTCAAGGAGGCGGCTGATGCAGGAACTTGGAGCGTGCGGGTGGTAGCTAATGGCGATTACAGAAGACTGCCTGATGAGAAAGTCGATGAAGCTGGTGACGGTGGTGACCAGGATGTGGCGAAGAAGAACGGGAAGGATGGAGAGCGAGAGCCATTGCTGAATCGATCGAACTGAACGCAAGTTCACCGGAATGAACTATCTCATATTTAGTGGTCATGCACGATGAACGAGGTGACTTGCAAAGTACAAGACAGCGCACGCCCTTCTTTTCAGCTCGACTTTTGACTATGCCTCTCCAATCGATTGGCTAATTACCACCTTTGGAATGCCCTTATCGGCCATCTTCTCATATCGAAGGCGGCAAGGATGTTATCAGCTTCCTGCTTGCCGTCACCATGCGTTCTCCCAAAACGAGGGCAGAACAAAAGCTGCTGCGGCTCTTGAGGTTCGTGACGCCGCTCGACGGGGAGACCTCCGACCCTAGGAACGAGACCGCTATCTCGCGTGCGGACCGCAGGAATGGACCAAGCAGTCTGTCCGATGAGTCGGTCTCCCAGTCTTCGATATCAGAGAACAGTTTAGGGGAGATCACGTGGGCACAAAGAAATGATCTACAAGACAGTCTGATCAGGATCCTGCCCCAAGTGCCTACCAGGTGCCGGCAGAAACCTTGTGACAGATGAGAACTACTAGGGAGGAAGAGATTTCCAACTATAGTCAGACGAAAAGGTAGCTTCTCAACTACCTCCTTTTGCTGCAGCGAGGTCTTTATTGGTATTCTCGGAACCGCACTGCTAATCTGCTTGTCGCACGCGGAGCACAAAACTAGGTGAAAGAACAGTATGCAACTGGGCATTCAGGAATCGGCCACCGCTCACGCTCGGCTTGTCGTTGCAGCGATGCGAAAATCAGGAGACGACGATGAGTATGAGCAGCCAGTCATTCAGACTCAGGAGAGGTTGCCAGTTTCGAGCATACGTGGGACTCGATGAGAACGGAATCTGCATCGGTCGCAGGAGGGACCAGCGGCAACGGGCGCCATTGTCAAGCAGATTGCATTGACAGTTGGCGGCGTAGTAGCACGAATGTCTTACTTGTTGAGCTGTAGCCGATGTCCAAAATTTGTACCACATTCTCAAACTTGTCAAAAGTCCTTCTGATGTCTGCAGGTCTGAAGCACCAGGATGGTGGATGAACGGCTTAATTAAACCGCATGAGGTTAGTGATGAGTTTCAGGCACCAGACAGCTTAAGGTAACTTAGCGGGGTGCGGGACCAGCCTAAGATCGACCCTGCAGCAAATGGTTCACGGTGTTTGGTGACTCTTGCCTTTGGAATGTGACTCGGAGCCAGCATAAATCGGGTCGCGAGCTGCTCATGCGGCCACTTTTCCTGCTTCCTAGAAGTGCAATTTTCCTGATCCCTAGAGTACGGCAGTGTTCATCTACCAGTGGCAGCAAGATGGCAACTCGCCAGCCGCCGTGGTCGCATCCACAGTCCTCTACCCATGAGCCTGAGCTCAAGATATGGAATTCTTTGACGCGGTCGAAGAAGCCCTTCGTGCCAAGGGAACGACAAAAGATAACCTGGTACTCTTGCGGTCCAACCGTGTACGACGAGGCTCATCTGGGCCATGCCAGAAATTATGTTACCATCGATGTGTTGCGACGAATTCTGCGAGACTACTTTCATTTCGACATCAAGTTTGTGATGAACATCACGGATGTGGACGACAAGATAATACTGGCAGGCAGAAAGAGATACCTTTACAGACAGTATCAAGAGAAGCACAGATATATCGACGACACAGTACTGGCAGACGTGCTTAAAGCATGGCGCATGTTCATAGCGAGGCGCCTGCCACGCCTTTCACCTGAGAGAGCGGAGCCCCGAACTTTCCCAATTGTGGTCTCTGAGGCCTATGGTGATATACTGTCCGGACAGTCTCTGGATGGCCCTGGTGCCAAAGCAGGAGATAAAGAAGCCAAGATCAAGATGTACATCCGCGATGCTGAGAGCTGCGCGAGGGCTCTGACGGGCGACATCAGGAATCTTACGCCGATAGCCTTCTACGAACTTGCGAAGGACCCCATGTGCGACATGCTAGACGCTGAGCTTGGAAAGGCCATCAAGGGTGACGACCACCATATCTTTAAAGAGTTGACAGAGGACTACGAGAGGAGATTTTTCCGAGACATGGAGGACCTGAATGTGCTATACCCAGACAGACTTGTGCGAGTCACAGAGTATGGAAAACAAATTGCTGACTTCGTTGATACTATTGTTGACAACAAATTCGCCTATGCTACCGACGACGGTTCGGTCTACTTCGATATCAGGGCATTTGAAGCCGCGGGGAACCCGTATGCACGACTGGAGCCATGGAACCGAAACGACAAATCATTGCAGGCAGACGGAGAGGGCGCTTTATCGCAAAGGATGAGTGGGAAGAGATCTGATGCCGACTTCGCTCTATGGAAAGCTTCGAAGCCTGGTGAGCCAAGCTGGCCGAGTCGATGGGGCCCGGGTCGGCCTGGCTGGCACATTGAATGCTCTGCCATGGCCTCAGACACACTAGGAAAGCAAATGGACATACATTCAGGTGGCATCGATCTAGCCTTTCCTCACCACGACAACGAACTAGCACAAAGCGAGGCATACTGGCATTGCGGAAAGTCCACACAGTGGGTGAACTACTTCTTACACATGGGTCATCTGTCTATTGCAGGCTCGAAGATGTCTAAATCGCTCAAGAATTTCACCACAATCCGCACAGCACTTGAACGAGGTGACTGGACCGCGAGAAGTTTGCGGATCGTGTTCCTGCTTGGCAACTGGCGAGACGGCATTGAGATCACAGATGACTTGGTGAAACAAGGTCAGTCCTGGGAGGATCGGGTTGACAATTTCTTCATCAATGCTATGGAGGCTGTCAAGACATCATCTGAGCAAGAAGATACAAGACAAGCAATTCTGGCAGATGCCTTAGTCTCAGCTAACAACAGAGTCCGCGAAGCGCTGCTCGATTCTTTCAATACACCAGACGCAATGGCCGCCATCTCCACTTTAATCACGGACTACAACTCGCAACCGAAGTCAGCTTTGACATTACAGGATCACGTCGACATCGGCGTGTTTGTCACAAGAATGGTCAACATCTTCGGACTAAACGGCAACGGCAAGCCCAATACGGACGAGGTAGGCTGGGAGGGCATCGACATCCCCGAATCCGCCAAGCAATACGTCGAACCCATCTCCCAAATGCGTGATCAACTACGACAAGCTGCCATCGCGCGATCAATCACAAAAGAGAAGATCGAGAAAATCGTGTCAAGTGTGGGTGCGCCAGAGGCTGAAGTGAGCAATGGCACCCGTCCGAGACCCAGTTTCGCAAGGGCATATACCGAGTTCAAGGACAACGTGCTGAAAGCCACCACATACGACAACAACGCGATGAACAACGAGATTCTCGGGCTCTGCGATCAGGTTCGCGATGTGGCGCTCTGGAACCTGAACGTGTATCTCGAGGACCGGGAAAACCAGCCTGCTCTTGTCCGGCCCGTCACAGAAGGTCTCCGAGTGGCGCGGAAAGAGAAAGAAGACAGAGCCAGGCAGAAGGAGGAAGCCAAGCGGAAACGAGACGAAGAAGCGAGGCAGAAGCTAGCCAAGGGCAAGTTGAGACCGGAGGATATGTTCAGACCACCACACTCGGACGAATTCTCTGTGTGGGACCCAAGCGGAATGCCGACCACAATGAAGGACGGAACGCCAGTTGCACCTTCTCGGGCGAAGAAGCTGAAGAAAGAGTGGGAGCGGCAGAAGAAGGCGCACGAACTTTTCATTCAACAGACTGCTCCTGAGGCCGCCAAGAATGGCAATGCGCGCCAAGATGTGGGAGCCAGGGCATGAATTTCTGGGCCAAGGCCAAAGTATGGCAGGGCGCTGTGGGCGTTTCGGAGATCCAGAACATGGTAGAGGAGTCTTCGAGAAATAACTTCCGGACATCGGCAAGCAGGCAGGGTTCTACGGATATCTGAATCATGCTTTGGGCGCTTCGAACACGTCTGCTTCGTGTCGCTATGAGATGAATACCTTGTTCGAACACCCTCTATCTCCAATTCGGAAGCACATCGGAAGCCTGTCCTCGGCTAGTTCCAATCGCATTGCGCGCTTTTGGTGATCATGCTCGTCCGGATAGGATCTGCAGGTGGGATTGACGCCCGCCAAAGCAGGTGCGATGGCGTCATGATTGCATGATGCAGACCATTCAAGCCACTGGCACGTGGGATGCGCTTTTGAGCCAGAAGATCAATATTCAACTGAATGCTTGCAACAACCTGTGTAATGTTCTAGTCTGATTATCCTCTTTATGTTCAGTGCCCGTTATACTGCTGCATTCAGATCAGTGCCACGCGCATCTCATTTAGCCGGACACCTTCAGGCAGCTCGCTCATCGACATCGACCATGGCGTCTAAACTCACAGCAACCTCAACTCTGCCACTGCCAAACTCTTCCTTAACCATCCCACGGTTGGGTTTCGGAGTCTACCAGTCTCCAGAAAAAGTCTGTGAGAACTCTTGCACGACGGCTTTTCAAGCCGGTTATAGACACATCGACACCGCCCAGTTCTATGCAAATGAAGCCCAGGTCGGCGCAGCAGTGCGTAACTCAGGTCTCAAGAGAAGCGACGTGTACGTCACCACCAAGGTTCTTTCCGCCAGCGGCAGTGTCGAGAAGAGCTACCAGAAATGTGTGGAGAGTGTAAACAAGCTTGACGAGGGCAGTGGTGGCCAGGACGGGTATGTCGATTTGTTCCTGATACATTCGCCGAACGCTGGGAAGGCCGCTCGAGAAGAGATGTGGAATGCGCTCCTGAGGTTACATAAAGAGGGCAAGGCGAAGGCTATTGGGGTGAGTAATTTCGGTATTGCACACATTGAGGGCTTGAAGGGTCTGGGCGAGGTATTCCCACCGCATGTGAACCAGATTGAGGTATGTCTGAATGGCAAACCAACAGCTTCTTGACTAACAATACGACAGCTCCATCCTTGGTGCCAGCAGCGCGAAATTGTCGACTACTGCCATAAGAATGGCATCGTTGTTGAAGCGTACTCCCCTCTCGTACGAAACCAGAAAGCCTACGATGAGACGCTCGTTGGTATAGCAAAGAAGTACAACAAGGAGACGGCACAGATATTGATCAGGTACTCGTTGCAAAAGAACTGGGTGACTCTACCGAAGAGCGATACACCGGCAAGAATCAAGTCGAACGCGGATGTGTTTGATTTCGAGATTTCGGCAGAGGATATGAAGACGTTAGACGACCTTGATGAGGGCGAGGCAGGAGCCATTGTGCAAGCTGTGAAGAACTCGTAGGGAGGGGAGGAAGTCCATCGCATACAACGATGACGGGCACGAAGAAAGCAGAAAGGCCGCGCAAGTGTGCTGTTGATTAAGAAGGTAGTTTAGCAACCGCCGATTCAGTCACATTTGGCTATCAGTCCGGACGACCTATCAGGAAGGAGTTTACAGCTTGCAGTGTGGCTCGAGACGGATTGGCTTCTGGCTTCGAAGACGTAATCCATGCCAACCGCTGCTTGATGAACTGCTTGTCGACGGTGTGTGTCTGAGGAAAGCTGACTTGTCCTGTCGAGAGAGAGAGAATTAGCTTCGCGGCCAGTAAGAACATGCATGCGAAACACTTACCATCGTCAGCATAGAAACAGCACAAAATGACCAGGACAACCCCAACCGACAAGTCCTTGCCAGTCGAGCACTTGACCAATATCTTCTTCTCCGGCCATGTCCTCAGCTGCTTCTCCGCCCGCGCCGCAATCTGCGGCAACCGCTCCCTCATCATCTTGCTCCCGATCTTCCCCTCCTTGCATCTCATGCCCAGCAGTTTCGACTGCGGCTCGTCATGCAGCGCATTAACGTCGATGACAAGGTCGAAGTCATGGTCGGCCAGAATGCTCTCGCCGAACCCCACGTACAGGTTCCGCGTCGGCGCCACGAGCACGCTGTGTCCCGGCCCGTGGCTAGACCGGTACTTATCTTCTGTTACGAGCCGGTCGACTAGCCCCTCCACATCCTCTCCGCTCTGCACTGCGCTCATGAGCTCCTCTTTGTGCGCCCAGAAGACGCGTGCAGTTAGGCCTCTGGCCCAGCCTTCTCCGTCGTCGCCCGCGCCTTGGATGTATCCCTCCGAGCTCATCTCTGCGCCCGCGACCACTTTCGACGCGGAGCAGCACACCAGGATGTTCACGTCGACGCCCTTGCCTGTGAATCTCTCGCGCTCAGAGCTGATCTGCGCCGCGAGACCCTGCGCTGTCCCCTCCCACTCCTCGGTTGAACTAGGCTGATCGACCCAAACACATCTCACCGGCCGCCCCGCTCTCCGTCTTAGTTCCGGCAGATCAAGGCCTAACCCCTTAGAGTCCTCCACGAACCGCGCAAGCCGGTCCTCGATCTGCGTCTTCTCGCTCTCGTCCAGTCCGAACGCTTGGAACTCACATACGTCTGAGCCCTCAAGCTCAGGAAACAACACCCGGTTCCACACGCACGTCCAGATCGGCACCGTCCGCCGCAGCGCGTCGGGATATGTCTTGCCGCGCCGCGTGGTGTCGATGAGCACGGCGCCGTGCGCGCTGCCGAGGAGGTGCAGGACGTGCAGGTTCAGACGGCGCAGCGAGAAGGACCATTGCGTTGTGTGGCCGTCGGTGGATTTGAAGTAGGCGCTTACGGGGTGCGGGTTGTGGTGTTGGGAGGATTGGCGGCGGAGGCGTGGTGCGCTTTCGGTGGTGGGGGAGTGGGGCGGCGAGGTTGGCTGGGAACTGGGATGAGAGGAAGACGGGGACTTGGGGAGGTAGGATTCTTGCGAGGTCATTTTCACGGAGGGGTCGAGGGGCCAGGAGCCGGAGCGTTCGTTGGGGATGAGGGGCCAGGTGCCGTCTTTGGCGGGGGCGTTGGAGTCGAAGTGGGAGTGGGAGTGGGAGAGGGATGAGTGGTCGTTTAGATGGCGCCATAGTGATTCGATGAATTCGGCGTCTTGGAGGACGGAGGTTAGGCGGTTGGGGATGCTGAGGGTTGATTTGCGGAGGTGGTGTAGGGTTTTGTAGATTGAGGATCTGTGGGAGGATGTCGATGTGGACTGGTCGTCGGTTGGTGAATGGATGGTGAGCTCTGCTAGGGTTGTTGGGTAGGCGGGTTTTGAGGGTGTTGTAGGCGTGCTGGTGGTCGTGCTTCTGTTGGCGTCCAAGTCCTCGACTGGACTACCGTTTGGTTTCATGTCTCTGGCCGGGTCCTCCGCCATCGCTCAGTCGTAAAAGTTGTGGCAATGCTTGTGTAAGTAGCTATCAGGTTATCTGCTGGGGTATCGCGAACATAGATAAAGATATCAGGCCACTCGCGATGTGGCTATGGCGGCATTACGGTAGATCCAGAAGTCGTGGTGTCGGCAGCGCGGCAGAAATATTTCGAAACTTACATAGGTACATAGCACAACAATCAAGTGAAACAGCAATCTAAAGATTTTCAGGTCGTGTGAGGTGAAAGGTCACTTGTTGTTCATGTCTAGCGCGTGTCGGGTTGTTCCTGATACTGCTTGGCTGCCGAAGGCTAGAACAACTCAATCTCAGAAGCAGATCATTGCCTCATTTCTCGTCCGCTGGGTATCGTCTCTACTTCAAAATCGTCCTTAAAGCTCGTCTTCCTTGTTTGCACATAGCATCAAGATCTCATGGGCGATGCGATCGCACAGTCCTAATCAATGACCATCGTATCAGTGTGGGTAGACCGCTGCGGTCGTCAGACCTTCCGCACCTATATCAGACTTTCGTCGTAATGGTTGGTGGACCCACCCGCTTTCGTCCCTATTCGAGGGTCCTAGGCCGGTTCACTGGAGTATCTCGTTCGTCCATCGTCTCGAGCATCTTCGCTGCAATTCCTTTGTCTGTCAGATACATCTCCATCGCAAGGCAGGAGTCCTCATCTCTATAGATGGAGGCCTGCCATCATCTGCCAGGGCACCGGCATTGACGAGCTCTCGCGTGGTAAATTGTTGCAAGTGCGCACACCTTTCCTCGATAATCTTCGCTTCCTAGGCTTGGGGCTGAGGCTGAGCTTGTGAAACGTCGGTTGCTGTATTTGGAGTTATACCGTTCGTCATAACACCATTGCCATTGCTGGCGGCTTCCTGAGGCACATCATCTGTGGTCATGCCATCTAATGGCATTGCCAGAGTGGGGTCGAACATAGGCTGCATACTGTAGATGGGAGCTTTGAATTCTTCACCATCGAAAAGCAAGAGATTCTGGAGAGGCTGTTCTCGTTGACCCAGCACGTTGATCACATCTTGGGCGACTTGGCCACCGAGAAAGGCTGCTGTGGGCGGTATCTCTGTATTGAGGTTCTGTAGAAAGCTTCGAAAGACTGTGGAGGTCAGTATCTCGTGAGGTAGTTGAAGCTCTAGATGCTTTTCGTTGGTAACTTTTGTGAACAGAGCAAGATCTCCTGTTCTACTTGCATCTGGTGAGCGGCCAGCTGTTTGCTTTTGAAACTCGAAAAGACCCCGAAGGCACGAGAGTAGAGGGGGTACTCGCATCTTTGATCTTCTGGATCTTGTGGCCTCTGGTGGTAGAGGTGATGAGTTAGCGAGCAGCAGGGGACAATACATCTCTTGCTTGGTCACGCTCTCTTTCGTCTTGTTGTTCTCTTTTTTCGTTTCCACGCCCATGATCATTCTCGTCGACGTCTCTGCAATGCCCGGCCTCGTAGGTATGTTGCCTTGAATGTCTCTCTCCACTAGAAATTGATGCATGATCAGGTCGGAAAAGACGTAGCCATACATGCCGTGCACATCTGCGGCATAGAACTTGACGTTGAACATTCGGCATGACATGTTGATTGTAGAGGCCATTTCGAAAGGCTGGCCAGTCGCGATGACAATGTGGAAGGCAGCGAAGTATTCCGGCATCTTGGCCATGATGCTCTCCTGGTCGACTAGAAGATTGACTCGTGGATTCATCTTCCTCAGCTCCACAGCTGCCGCTTCTGCTCTGTTCTTGCCCACGTCTTCCTCTGTAATCAAGAACTGGCTGCCCAGATCTTCTTCGATGACATTTTCATGGTCAAGGATTGTGAGACTCCCAATGCCTGCTAGCACCAAGTTCTTGGCGATCTCATTGCCCAGCGCTCTCATCCCAATGAGCAGAATGTTTGCATTTCGGATTAGCTCTTGGGCCTTCACACCCCAGAGTCGTATCTGTCGGTCGTACAGAGCTATCTCATCGGCTGATATGGACTGCATTTGCGGTATTGCTGGCATCATCGTCGGATCTGTCAAAGCATCTTGCGCTTGAGCTGGGAGAGTGGGAAGTTGTGCAGGTGCGCCGTTGGTCATCATGGTATCTGCCAGTGCTGCTGGCTGAGGTTGAGGCTGAGGCTGAGGCTGACCCTCTGGATTGTTTTCCATTTCGCTAGTTATGTACGTTAGTTGCGCAGATGGCAAAGCTTCAGGTACCCTAGCGACAATGGTAAATGCCAGAAAGAGACCCGAGACCGAAACGAGTGTGATGTCAGTGAGCTACTCGTACTTCACGACGCGTTCTTCTCAATCTTCCAGTGCTTGTGCGACGCGCTTCTAGTGCTTGCCTAACGCTGCAAGGCTGGCTCGGCAGGAACCTTAGGAGCGCCACGTGAACCCTATCAACGCTAAATGTCAAGTATGATGCCCGTTTGTTTTAGCCAGAATCACTGGTGTGGGGTTATGGTCTAGGTCAGTGCTTGGGTGCTACAAGTGCAGTGCAAATGCAGTGGGCTCGGTGGTGCATCGGGCCCAAGTCAAGACACCTCACTCGCTACGACGCTGAACTTGTCGAGACGATTGAGTACCTTGCATGAGGATTGTCAACACCTCAATATCCTATTAAAGCCTCGAGCGACGATTCGACTGTGACTTCGCTGTTGCCGCCAGAGACTCGACCCGTTCAAGCCGGCTGAAAGCAGCTGCCTTTGTCTGACCAGATCATGGTACGCTCTGTTGTATCGTGAAATCAGGGACAGAGGATAACAATGCAGGATGACCGTCCCAATAGACCACAGAGGTCCGCCGGGGCTGGGCCAGCCAGTATCACCGCCCGTTTAGAGTCATTACGCAGCATATTAACCAACTCGGAGCGTCACACAACCGAGCAACAGGAAGTCGCACTACAAGCTATCGACAGCGAACGGCGTGACCGAGAAACCCAGGAGCAGGAGAGAAGGACATCCCACATGAACGAAGAGGGCCTCTTTGAATCTCAAACTGCTGCAACTGCAAGCCCCTCCTCCATCGTCCGTAACCGCCGGCAGGTCTTCAGTGCAAGAGAAAGGCTGGCACGCCAGCGGAATCGGATGGACAGGTTGGCCAGGCAGGATCCCTTCGACCGCGTGTCGGGTACCAGCTCGAATCTCGTGCCGCTGAGTAACTCCAGGGGGAGGGAGAGATCAGCCTCTGCTGAGCTGGAGGTTGAGCCACGATCGTCCAGGGAAGGTGGCCCTTCGAAGCGCAGGAAGCTCGACGATGGCTCTTCCGATGACCACCTCCCACCTGTCTACGGCTTGGAGGGTACTTTACTCCCCGGCAACCTCAGAATGAAAGTCCTCGACTACCCACAGCCAGAAGATCCGCTGCCCCCAGCAGATGACTTGGCTCGCTCCAGAATTTGGGAAGGCGACAACAATGACATCTTCCGCACCAAGAAACACAAATGCACAATCCTGATGAAGCACCAAGGAGGCTGGCCCTTCAGCTTATCAAAGCTCGTCGTCAAAATCCCAAAGCATGACTATTCTCACGACACCTCCCCACTTCAAGGCATGGTCTTCGTCTCCATGAACCAAGACCAACTCCTCGAACGGACATCCTACTACGATACTCTCTTTCCAGCCGGCTATGTCCTTCACCGAGCCCGTCGCTACGATAGCTACAGACCATCTCACGACTACATGCACTCTACCCGCTCTCCCATGCGCTCCCTCCTCCGCCCTCGCCAGCTCCCAGATCCATCACAATCCCAATGGTGCGATCCCTCCCAAAGCCTCGACGAACCAATCAATCTGCCTCGCCCACAAGGCATATCAACCACAATCGAGCGCCTCCCACCCGATCCCAACCTCCCCACCACAACCTCCCCTCGCTCACCCCGCCCCTGGCACTCTCCAGACTACGACGGCGCCCAGCCGTCCCGCCGCACCCTCTACACAGACACTTACCGCCCCTCTTACACCACAACCTCAACCTCAACTCTAACCCCGCACCAAGCCGCACGCGCCCGTCAGTGGCAAGCCGCAGCCGCAGAAGCAGATATGCTAGAAGCCGAGCCAGAACCGGACCCCACAATCTCCGAATCACCATCCCCATCTGACTCCTCCGCCGACGACCACGACCACGACCAAGACCAAGACCAAGATGACGCCAACGACACTCCCCTCTACCGCGGCATCCCCTCCGCCCACGATGACTTAGCGGAAGCAGAAGCCCGCCAGCGGGCCTTCCTCGAACAGGCACGTGCGCGGCGCGAAAGCGGACGTGGCGACCGCAGCGACAATCACAATCTCATTTACACGGGTTCGTCTTCGTATTCGAGCTTGCCGCGATATACCGCTACCACTAGCGCTACCGGTGCAGCGGGCGCGGGGCCAGGCGCAACCGCAACCGCAACTGCAAGTGAAGATCCCGACGACTACTGGACTAGAGGTCCACCGACCGTACACGCGTACGGGCAACCGACCGTAGGGACCTCGACGAAGCGGCTGCCGGGGTGCAACGAGATGCTACGGGGACGGCGGGCGTCGGACACGACTTCCGACGGGAATGGGGTCGGGAATTCCGATGGACCGTTGGCGCCACATGCCACGTTCCAGATCACACGGGATGCGGGTGGGGGTGTTGTGGTGCTGTTTGAGCCTGAGGTGTAAGTTTCATATCACATTTTCTTTCCTTTCTTCCCTTTCGCAATGGGACGCAACAGTGCGGTGCGGTTGCTAACGACGTGTCACGATGTATAGGTCGGGGAAATATATCCTCGTGAAGCTGTGGACGCAGTGTCCGAATAGTCATGTTGCTGTGCAGGGGGTTGTACCATACGGGTTTGCGGGGTTGAGGCAGGTGCCGGATTTAGGGTTTCGATGAGGTATGAGGTATGAATATGATTCTATGGGCTATTACGATATTGCTCTCCTTCAGGGACGAGTATGGACTGCGTGAAAGGATGGACGTGCATTTGACGCATACGCATGGTTTGGGATGGGATGGACTTGCGCCACGGCCGTGGTAGACCAGGCCAGGCCAGGTCAAGCAACTCGTTTCGAGAAGAGAGTAACATGACTCGGTCACGCACGAACGACACTGGGACGGCGTTCGTTTGTTTCGGACAAATTACCACATGACACGGGATGGGATATAAGGCATGACAGACATTAGACATTATTTGTTGCCTTGTTGGTTGGTTGGATATGCATATGGTCCCGCCCGCGGGGAGGAGCTGGATCCCATGGCATGGAATCTGCCGCGCCCGAGGAGGGAGTAAGCAAGATACCCTAGCGTTTAGCCTGTGCTGTCTGATAAAGCATTACGAACGAGGATGTAACGCTTAGATACATACATGCCTCTGCGCGTGAATCCTAAATAGTTGTGGGATGACTTGACTTGACTTGGCTGGCCGGCCGATAAGAGAAAGTTTGACTTCAGATTCGCCTTCAACTAAATGACTAAAGAACAGACACAGACACACAGATTATGCAAACCAATATGCGGCTAGCCCTCATACACGAAGCATGCATGAAGCATATTCGGGGCCGACAGAAGGGTATCTTCAAGAAGCAGAAGCAGTATCGACGAGTTCCACTCCACCCTTGTCCCTCTCTTTTCCTTACCGTCCTCGTATCCTCCTTCTAGTCCTATCCTATCCTATCCTATCCTTTCCTACCCAAGTCGTGATGTGATGTGATGTGGTGGGCGTTTCCTCGTCTCTTCGTTTCTCATAATATTACTCTCCCCCACGTCCCGGCCCTTCAGTTCCCTTGCTGTTCCACGCTGTGCTTGCTTGCTTAGCGTTTACGATACCATCGCCGCACTAACGCCACTCCCCGGCTCGACCGGATCACTACTAAGGAACCAGTCCCTCTTATTAAATTTCTTCGCCTCTTTCTCCGCTTCAAGCGCGTCGGCGTCGACGTCGTGGTGCTCGTCAATTCCCATACCAATACCGCTGTCATCGTGCAACCCGGAAGCTCGTCGCGCGTCTTCAGCCAACGCTGCTTTGATGGGCGATGTGAAGCCTGTCTTGAAGCTGGGCAGATCGAGTGGACCGCCGCGGGAGATCTCGGCCATGTCGTCGTCATCATCATCATCTTCTTCTTCGTGGGTGCCTTGGGTTGGCATTGGTGGCGGTGGGAGTTCTGTGGTAGGGGTGAGTAGGGGAGGATTTGTGATGCTATCGTGGGCGTTGGGCGGTGGAAACGACACGGTGTGTGCTGAATCTGGCTCTGGCTCTGTGTCTCCTTCTGCTGTATTGGGACGCGATAATTTAGGCGATTTGGGCCTTTGGTGATCTTCGGCTTCTGTGCTTGCTCGCTTGCGCTTCTTCTCGTCTAGTGTGTTGTCTGTGCTGCCGTACAGCCTTGTGTGCTCTTCGCTCTTTTCCTTCTCTCGTAAGTCTAAGGTCTTCTGGTCCTCTGCGGGCAAGAGGAGACCTTCGAGCTCGGTCATGAAGGCAAGCATTTGGTGCGTGAAGTTCTCGAAGTACCACCAGGACTGGTAGCTGATTGCGCCACCTGATCCGAATTGGTTCATGATGCTTCTGAAGAATCTGGTCTGCCAGTCGATGAGGCATTGGGGATGATGTCCCTCGAAAGCATCTGGCAAACATTCGAGCCATGATACTAGCCTGACGATAAGATCTGTTGAGATGTCTTCTCTGGAAAGCACACCCTCAGATTGTGTTTGCTCCTGTAACATTCTGGCGAAACTGCTCGTCGGGTCTTGTTCAGCCGCATCGACTAGTGGATCTGGTTCTGGACCAAGCAAAACTCGAAGGTCGTGTTTCAGCATGCCTTGGACAGCTGAGAAGCACTCTGGTGGAGGATTGCATTCTTGTAGTGTCAAGTCCGGATCGATAACGGAGCACATATCCAGCCACATTTGAGTCCTAGTTTGCGGAACTTCCAGCATTCGGTTGAGCTGTAGTGTTGAAGTCTGCGCTGACCTGAGCTTCCTGAGCAGATTTGTAAAGCGCGCAGCAGGTATTGTCTTTGCTGCAACAACGTGAGGGGGGCATTTCTCCTCGAATGAATTGATCAGGAACGCAACGAGTCTATTGCTGATTCGATCAAAAGCATTCCACACAGCTTCAGGCACATCTTGTAGCACCAAAGGCGTCATGTACCTCAAGATTTGTCTGTACATTCGCATGTCACATTCCTGAATCCAGGGTGCTAAACACTCGAGATTGAATAGTTTCGACACCGGCACTGTCATCTTGCCATTGAAAGCAGAATGATGGTTGAAAAAGGATTTGTCTTTGCACTTTCGGAAAGCATCGATAACATCTATGCAATATGAGCGGTATAAGTCGTGTAACAGTTTCGCTATGTGATGGTCGTAGTTTTCGTCGCGTAGATACAGGTGTATGTCCGGTAGCTCTATTGGACTTTCTTGGGATGAGGGAACTGGCTGACACAATGTCGTTTTGGAGGGCATGGATAGGTAAGTTGCAAGGGTACCGGGCATGTTTGCCCGCACCGATGGTAGAGCATTTAGCAATGCAGCGGATAAATGTCCTCGAGCGACTTTGATCATAGGCGTGTTGACGTACCGGCAATCCAGTTTATGTACTGTCGGTCCTGGTCGCAGCCTTATCTGATCCCGGGTTCCGGATGCTGCAAGGGCAGGAGCTGGTGCTGGAAAGTCTGCTGTCTCCATCGTCATTCTTGGAGGTAATACATTCAAGCTGACCTGTTTTGTGGGGAGTTGCAAAGGCCGAGTAGTGGATGCTGAAGAAGCAGGCCTTTCCGGGACTGGGCCAGATGATGTGCCAGGTCTGTCAAAGGTGTCGAAACCTGGATCGTTGTCGTCGGGGACCAAGGACAAGTCAACGTAGTGGTACTTGGACTCGCCGCGGACTCCCAGTCTCCTCGTTTGTACATTGGGAAAAATGATGCGTACCAATTTACCAAAAGAAGCGGGATTCAGAGTTGGCACTCTTTCGTTGCCACATCGCTCGGTATAACGAGCAAAGACCCTGTCTCGGCGGACAGAGTTGCTGCTCCTCTGGCAGGTGTCCTGTAGCCATAGCATAGCAAACACCTGCTTCGCCTTTTCTGACTTTCCGCCGGAACCTTCGTTCTTCTGAACCTCATTTGCCACCTCTTTGAGTGTCCTTCCATTGTATTGTGCCAGAAGGCGGCGCAATTCCTGGTCATTGGCTAAGCTAGAAGCTGTTCCTTTCCTTCTCTTGGAAGGGCCATTCTCGTTGTTCGAGTCGTCTGGAGCGGGCGAGCCCTCGTAGTGCTCGGACGCGTGTCTCATGTGGTGAATATGCTGTGTAGGCATCCCATAGCCAGTCATGCTGTCTTGGTACTGAATGGGGATGGGTTGCATATTAGGATATCCGTGCTGCGACATGGGCCGCATGTCGTGCTGTGGCATCATCTGATGGGGCTGCTGGGGCCGTATCTGCTGCATGTTGTGCTGGTACGCCATGATGCTTGTATCGTCCATGTTTGGAGGCGGGGGATACTGGGTTTGCTGGCCACCGTCTCCGACGAAGTATGCGGGCTGATCTAACGGTGCATGCTGCACTTGGGTTGGTTGCACTGGCTGAAAGGCATTTCCTATTCCTACCGACTGCAAGCTCCCTGATGAGCCTCGGGACTTCGTTCGCAAGTGTCCATGTGATGATGCAGCTGAAGCTGATCGAGATAACGCTGGAGGACGATCGAGTGAGTTCTTCCGAGATGGAGGATGTTTGTTCGTGGTGTTGGTCATGTTGTCTGTGCGGAAATTTCGAATTTGAGGGAACGATCTGTGTACACAAACAATGACGCACGGGTGCCGGGCGAGTATGCGACTTCAACGTGGAGGTAGAGATTGGCCGTGCGAAAATAGTATCAGCATGCCTCTCGTCGTTCTGCTGTTGGTGTCAACACAGCTTCGCCATCGCATTTGTTGTGGCGGTCGTCGGTTTGTGTCGGCGCAAGAGCTCGAGCGTGTCACCAAAACGCGTCGATTTCGGTCTGCAACCGGGCAATCTGGCAAAAGGCTATGAGCAAAATTGAGTCGTAGCGCGCCATCAGCACTCTCGATCTTCTACAAGGTGTTGTGGATGAAAGCTGTTGCAGCGTCGAGTGTTTGGATGGGGGTCTCCCAGCAACGCCCCGACCGTGCCAAGTCGGTGGTCGGCCTTGTATTTACAGTTTAGCGTGTCACGAGACACTGGTAAACAATGCCATGCACAGGTTTATCACGTCTCAGATGTACTACCAATACATTAGATGTTCGGGTTGATGTTCATCTATGTTGTAGATTTGTCGGCTATGGGCGATCATCTGAGTTAGCTAGAGACCGATATACTTCCATTACACTGCAACAGTCGGAGGTCGACTACTGCGGTCCTGCGCGCGATAGTGTCCAGGTTTGATTTCTCTTTCTTGCCCTGCACTTGTACTTATAACTACGACCCAGTTATCTATTCTACCATAATCGAATGCGTTGTGGTTGTAACTGTGAACATTGTAAATCTCTTCGAAGGATTCTTTGTTATGGCGCGTAGGGGTCCTAACCCACCGTGGTTGTCGACCCCCTGTCTGCATAGACTAGCCTGGGCGAAAGACGAGCTCCACTTCATACCCACCTGGTCAGTTCCGTATCCCCTACCGCTTCACAAGTATATGTTTACGATGACATTTCTAGATGCGCTGCGTTCTGATGCATTTTCCAACCAATAAAACCTGACCAGAATACTATAGTGTACGCGTCTGCTGCAGTGTTAGAAAAGACCTAACCGAAGCCGCTACAGGTCATCTCCAGTCTCATCGCTCTGCACCTTCTTTCACGCTGCTCTAATTCAAACATGCGAGACCGATAGCATCCTTGAGTTTGCTCGGCGCGGAATAGAGTAAAGCACTTCGTACTCGAGAAACAAGTCCTTCATATCTGGTAAAGCATTGCGGCGTGAACGACTACGAGGGCACAAATGAGTGCCACCTGGGTTGCAAAGTCTTGTACTCACTCCTGTACACGCTCCAGGTCCTTTCACCCTTCGGATTCTGGAATGGGAAGGCAGTCGCAGTGCCGCGCCGCGCGTTGGGAAGGTACCGTCTGGTCCTTCAGCGCATGTGCGTAGCAACTTCATACCTGCACAGAAACGCATCAGGGTCGCTCTTCGTGCCGGACATATCGCTCACAGCCATACCAAAGACGGAGAGAAGGCAATCTTTTGATCCGTTCCACTGCTCAGACAAGTCAATTACTGTTCAGAGAACAGTGCGTACACCAACTGGTGCGCTCCCTGAATGCTCCTGAATAGATTTTGCGGATGCGACATCTGCAGTCGGTCTGCACACTTAGTGCCATTGTCATCATAGCATATCTTGTGCCACCCACTACACCATTTGAAAGAGAAGATGAGGAAATAAGAGGAGAGAGAGCTGAGATGAGCGATCATGATTTCAAGTGACGGAAGCCCGTGACTGCCAAATTAGTTGTGCCAAGCGTTAGTACGGTAGAGGAACGCTTACCCCACAAACGTTAGGGATCGATGGCATGTGACAAAAGCCCGAAACCTTTGACCCGCAACATGCTGAATGAGGACTTACGACCCCGCCACCTCAACTCAGCCAACACGACTTCTAACACAAGTACGAGGGCTGAGGATCATCTCACGATAGCTATGGGAGCCGCAGAGGTCAACGTAGGCAAGGGCAAGGGAATATGGTCTAGGACATGGCTGTTTTCTTTGCCGTCATCGTGCTTGAGTCGTATGCAGTGACGCACCTCATCCTCTTTTCGTTGGGCACGCCGCACCTGCCGCCAAGTCCTCTCGCTCAGGACACGAATCGTCTTGATAACACTTATGCCTGTGTTCCTTCCTTACGACCAAGCATTGCTGTACATAGCAGTTCGCATCTCGCATCTCGCATTGATCTTTAGCATCGTCGAATCGTATTCTCGCCAGTCGACGTGTCTTATATCGTGAACCAACCCCACAACCACATCCCTCAACATGTCGTTTCAAGATAAGGCACAACACCAGGTGTCGCAGCTTGACAAGGAGCTGTCGAAGTACCAGATGCTGAATGACTTCGAGAGGCAGAGCAGCGTTCCCAAGGTCTACGCCGTCCTTGGCCTGGCCGGTCTCTACTTCTTCTTCGTCTTCTTCAACATTGGGGGTAAATTCCTCGTCGACTTCGCCGGCTTCATACTTCCCGGTTACTACTCCATGGATGCCCTGTTCAGTTCTAGCAAGGTTGATGATACACAGGTAAGTGCTCTACAAACCAGTCAACAATTGGATCAGCTGGCTAACACGTTTACAGTGGTTGACAGTAAGACACCCCTCCCTTCGCCCGGATGGCCCTTGGATATAGATGATGCAGGGTCGGTTAAAGAGAAAGATCACTGACACAATATAGTACTGGGTTGTATACGCGTTCCTCAATGTCCTTGAGAATCTCGTCAACGCCGTTTACTGGTTCCGTATGTCTTTTGCGTTCCGCCCCGCAAGATCAGGCGCTAACATGTGATAGCATTCTACTACGTCTTCAAATTTGTCCTTATCCTTTGGATGGCTCTCCCCATGACCAACGGTGCTCAAGTAGTTTTCCGATCAGTCATCCAACCGGTCTTCTCCCGATTCTTCTCCAGCACCGGCAGCACCTCCGCCGACCTCCGAGCGAAGGCTGATTCCGCTACGAAGAACCAGTAGATGGACCAGACCGAGCGAAAATGTCAGCAGACGCTGCATTGGAACAGAATGGCGGGATTGTGCTAAATCAATAGAAAGCAACAGCACAGCGCTACCGGTATGGATGTTCTTCGATTGACGAAGTATGACGAGTTTATGAGACACCAGCAAGCGCAAGCATGGATATGAGCAAAATAGTATGTTGTTACGAGATTACGTGGCGGTATAGATGATGCGCACTGATTTCACGATTGTGTGGTGTGTATGGCAAACAGATGTTCAGATTGGTCAGGATGGCACAAGGCTCTGGAGTGGTCCATCAATCACTAGTCGTGAGACTCAAGCTTAGGATCAATTTGGAATTCTTATGTAAACAAACGTGGTATAGCTTCGTGTCTCATGCGAGCTGACTGTTGTACAAGCGTGAATGCGTATGCTGCATTCATGCCTGCGTGCTAATATCTGCGCGCTCGTTTATTGCATCATCATCACTCAGTACACATTTAGTCTATGCAGCAAGCGTGTTGGTCACGCTACTTTGCCCAATCCCTTGACTGCGGCGTCATGTCCAGCCTCCGAAGCCTCGATCAAGATTTTGCTGCTGCCTTGGATTGACGAGGATCTTGTATGGAAACGGGTTCTGCTCACTCGTTAGGATGGGCGGGATGTGGTCCTTGTCTCTGTTGACAATAGCCACGATCTTCATGGCTGCTTTTTGCAGCGAAGTCTCCATGGCCCGCCGAACCTTTATTCGATCTACGATCAGCATGTCAGCAACAAGGCGGCAACATGTGTCTAGACAGCTCACCAGCTTCGGTTCTCGGTCTGGCAACGACGACCTGGACAACCCACTCCTCCCAGCACACCTCTTCCTCAGTCTGGTGAGTGCCGCCCAGTCGGCCGAGCCATCCGCCGGTTATTCCCGTCTTTCTCCTCTTGCGATCAAACAGTTGAACGACGATCTCACCTCTTGAGCCATTCGCTCCAGCATTGGACGAAGACGAGGTAAGCTGGCTGACTAGAGCGGCTGCATGAGCGTCTATGGCTGCAGATATCTCCACCGGCTCGTGGATGGCGGGAAGCGGGACTGGTAAGGACTCTTGACTGCGACTGCTGCTATAGGACACGGCCGAGGTGGGTGTATACAATGACGGTCGTATAGACGGGAAGTAGCGATGGAAGAAAATGGTGTGTAAGACGCCTGCGGCGGTGCCATTAGTCTCTTTCCCGTCGCTGCTGTGCTACGCGGGTGGTGTGATGGGTAGGTATCGGTGGCATTTCTTACCTTTCACGATATCCCTGACAAAGTTCTGATCGGAGAAGACCTCCAACACATACTCTTTATGCGTGTTTGCCATGCTGGATGCGAGAAGTTTAGACTCAAGCCGTGCTTAGCGGGGCACTGGCAGGCGAAGTACTCGTAGACCAAGGGATTTTCGGCTGGCCAACAATGGGCGCCGAATTGCAGAAAGCACGTTCATAACATGATAGCGATGGTAGGAGCGTCGTCGCTCGTAGTCAGAGTCACGGGCGGAGATGCAGGTATCACTGCTACTGTACACTGCCATCCCTTCGCAAGCCGTGACTTGACCTAACGAACCGACGCTGTTCAGTGTCCAAACTACGTCACGGGATCTGTCCAGCCCCCCCAAGCCCCGTCCCATGTCCCATGTCCATGCCCAAGCCCGAGCATTTGCATGATGGCACGATTTCAACATCCGAGGCATCTGCGAAGAATTGCCGTTCGCAGTCCATCTCAACACAGATCGTGACCGACCAGCGTAGTCTTCACCCTGAGATCATTCTTCATACCCCCTGATCGTTGCGCGCCTTCCTCACCATGTCGCAGCTGCCACAACCGCGATAACATCTCAACACCATGTTATCAGCCACGCGAAAGTGGCTACGGAGGAATCGAACAGGGATCGCAGTTGGAGCTGCCGTTGTTGGTGGCACGTACATCGTAGGACAATATGTTCTCGGCAAGATCAACGACGCGAGAGAACGTTCGACCCTGGACAAGATCGCGAAGGAGAAGTATGACATCTCCTCTCTCCTCCCTTGCCCTGGCTGAGCCGTGCTAATGCCCATGCCCAACCAGCATCAGGAGGAGATTCGAACAGAACCAGATTGACTGCTCCATCACAGTCTTGGCCCTGCTGCCGACGCTGACTGAAAACATCGTCGATGCTCTACCCGCCGAACAGCTCACCCAAGAGCTACAGCAGAAGAAGCAGGAACGACAACAGCGCGCCGCAGACGGTGGAGCAGCATCCGAAGCCTCGAGTTTGAGGGATGGAGACTCGGCAAGTCTGTCCAGCTTCCAGACTGGGAGCTTCATGCACACCAGCCAGATGGATCAGAGTGCTATGCCCAGGCCAAGGAGAACGAAGGCACAGCTATGGAACGAGCTTAAAATCACTTCTATCGTGCGAGCCTTCACCATGATATACTCAATATCGCTCCTCATCCTCCTCACCCGCATACAGCTGAACCTCCTTGGCCGCCTCAATTACCTCTCATCAGTGGTATCTTTATCGCAACCCCCTCCACCGGGACGGGAGAGCACCATATCCCTTGAAAACCACGAGGACCAGGGTGCTGCAAATTTCGGCAACGACTTCGAAACAAACCGCCGCTTCTTGACCTTCTCATGGTATCTCCTCCACCGCGGCTACGCCCAGATCATGAACAAGGTCCGAACAGCTGTTGAAGAAGTATTTGGCAATATATCACCCAACGAAGGCATTACCCAGCAGAGAATCAGCGACCTCGTGCTTGAGATCAGGAAGAAAGTGGAGGGACAAACAGAACAAGACAGATATAGTACACGTTGGCTGCAATTTGTCCTGCCGCCACGCGAGGAGGAGGAGTCACTACTCGTTGAGAGCGGCGTAATAACCCCACCAAGCACATCCTCCGCCAGCGGCAGTGAAAAGCCATCACCATCAGCCGAGGAACAGAGAAGGACTTCCTACGTCGACACCTCGAGCGGCCCCCTACGGAAGCTATTAGATGAAGCAGCCGACCTCGTTGACTCACCTTCTTTCTCAAGACTCCACATGCTCATCCTTAACTCGATGTTCTCCCACCTAATTGACAACAGAGTAATAGCACAACTATACCCCCAACCAAACACTCAATCACCACCACCATCGGACACCTCATCACAATTCCAAGGTCCAAGAATACAAGAGCTCGACTCCTCAGTCACGGTTGTACCCGGCGAACCACGCGTTAAGCTCGCATCTATCCTCGCAGTCCTAACACGACAAGCCCACGCCATCGGCAACGGCTCGAATCCGCCGAATGAATATCTTGGCCGTGTCGATGCAGAGGTGAAAGAGCTGGACTCATTTGCCGCAGTGATATACACGAGTAATCTGGAAGCAGGCATCGAGCAGCAACAGGAGGCGAGGACAGAGGGCGCATTGAAGTCGTCGCATGGTATGGGCGTGTCTGATGTCGGCGATGTGCCGGTCGAGGAGGTGGTCGAGAGTAAACTTGAAAGCGCGTGGGAGAGGGTCACGGGGAGCACGATTTCTTCGCGGTAGGGACATTGTGCTTCGACAGAAGAGGCTAGTGCTCAAACGTGGTAGCAGGATTAAGTCATCGAAACACGAATATGTGTAGCCAACGCGCTACCAGACGTGAGAAGGGTATTCTACCGTTGTGGGACTACACAGCGATCGTAGTTTCTGCCAGAAGACCCTGCCGCCCCATCTTTCTGATGACCGATTATCCTCCACTTGCTCTTTTCTATTCCATCGTTGCAGACGTCGATCTCTACAGTGCAACTATGGAGTTACTTGCAGTCGACGTTCCTCAATACAGCACAACCTAACACAACACAACACATCACACATGAAGTCTACGCACCTTCCGCTCCGCTCCGCTCCGCTCAGCTGGTAATGCAATACCATTCTGTCCTGTCCTGTTCTGCTCGCATCCAAGAACTTCCAGTCTTGACTTCCACGTTCCTGCTTAATGGTTACAGTCCGTTTTGCTACGTCGTGACATATATCGTCTTATCGCGCTGTGTTTGTCTGGGTTCCAAGCGTCTGCTCCGCTCTGCTCTCGTGTCCCGACGCTTGTGTCGTCAATACGGCTCTGCTCTGCTCTGCTTCTGGAGTGTCGCCCTGGTGGACTCACCCATTCGATTCGTGCGAGTCAGTTCTCGCTGCTTGTGGTGCTACACTTTGCATTGCAAGTGAGACTGATATATACATACATTACACGGGCACAAGAGACGGATGGATGCTTGGGTTGCAGATTTCAATTCTAGTTCCAATTCTAGTTTTATAGCTCATAGACTATGAGCGGGTCACCAGCCAGCCAGTCAGTCAGCATCTCTCCGCAGTTCTCAGGGCTGCGGCTGGGCTGCTTTCGCAGGGACGTAGGTATGGGATGGGAGTGTTGCCAGACCTGCTACATTTAATGCGCGGTTAGATCGAGCTTCGTGCTGTGTTTTGCGAAGGTGTGGTGTGCTTGGTCCGACATGACATGACATGACATTTACAAGGAAGGGATCCTGCCTCTTAGTGAGTTGTTCATCTTTTCGTTCAGTCTGGTCTGAAGTGAAGTGAAGTGGATTTGTGATGCTGGCGTGGCGCACCCCGGAATTTGTTCGGGCGAGCGGGTTTGGTTGATTGAGTCGCTGCGGCGTTGCGGGAGATCCTTCTTGGTAGTGGTGGGTATTGACGGCATGGGAATGGCCGCGTTCGTACTTGACTTGTATCTATGCTACATATCAGGTGTCTCGAGACGTCTTTTGCTGCGGAAGTGGTGGGGTCGACCCCTGAAAGTGGTTGGCTCAGATCCCCTCTTCCCCTGCGGCGTCGTTGTAAATGAAGACGATGTTCCTTGTAGGTCCGTGTGCGCTGAGTCAGTAGTGGCGTTGCTTGGTGCGATGCAGTTCAATAGTATTCTCTGCAGAGTAGTTCTCAACATCAGTCTGCGTCCATTACGTTCGGTGCTGTGGCTAAAGATGCAGCCCGTCCCCATTTACTTCACTGTCCGAGTGGGCGCCAGCGCCAACTTGTATAGCCTGCAACATCCTCGAGTTGACTCCTCTACCATTAATTTCCTCCGCAACGCCAAGCAACTTTGCGAAGAAGTCTTGTCGCAATACTTCCATGAGGTAGTCACGTGGATCAATCATGTCCGTCGCAGCATATCTCAGTATGCCCCCGAAAGGTTGTGTGGTAGTGTTTCCCCTCATAAACTGCCGCTCGACATCTGGTAGAGAAGATGTCGTGATTTGACTCCAATCAATTTGAGCTAGTCGTGCTATGCAGTCGAACAGCCTTCCCTGAGATATGGTAGCTTGCTGAAGACCTTTCTTGGTCGATACATTGTGCTTAGAGTTTGTCAGAGACGTCCATTCGAATAACAAGGCGTACACCTGTGCATCAGAGAAAATCCTCCGCCAGAGCAAACCTTGGCCATGTGCTTCACCGCTTGCTGCTTGCGCTACCACAAAAGTGCTCGTTGAGGGGCTGTCGACGGCAAGGAGCGCCGCAAGCGCATCGAGCGACTTGTCAGCGACCTCCGTGCTCTCACTGGACAGCCAGGTGGCGATAAGGGTAGAAGTTAAGGACGGACTGCAAGCCACGAATGCAGCGCCGCTAGGTGAGTCGGCTGCTTTGAGCAGATAGGCTAAGATCAATAACTGTACCGGGACTACCGGCGACCTGAGGCCTTCTTCGAGCTTGTCTGAGGTGATGGTCTCTTTGAGTTCGTTGAATGGCAGGGAGAGCACGACCTGCTCGAGAAGTCTAGTCAATGGCCGTGGGTCCTGTTGCAGTATTTGCAGCGTAGATTCTCCTTGTGCCAATATCTGCCATAAGATTGACCGTGACGTGTGCGAGTCTGCGTTTCGCGATGCTCTGCGGAGCAATTCTTCGTCGAGTGTAGTAGTCGAAGGATTGGCCCTTACATTGTCGAGGTGTGTCAAGACGTCGCGGAAGAGGGCGGATCTATCCTCAACGATCTGGTCCATATTTGTGCCTGTTGGAATACTTAGTTGGCCAATCCTTCTGTCGTCGGAACACCGCACTACTTCGAACCTCAATGATGGGGCGCACAATGATGTAAGGAATCGAGCCCAGATTTAGGACCGGCGGTGTCTCTTCTAGAAACCTCTATCTCGTCTTCTTGGAGTAGACCAGTGCCTTGATGAAGCATATGGCCTTCGGCTACATTTATCTCTCTGGAGACGTTGGGACTGAGATTAGTTAAAGGCCAGAACGAAGCTGACGTTGCTTGGTGCCGCCTTGAAGCGTGAAAGAGGCAACTTCGCGCTAGTGCCCCGCGGCTCCACACATATACTGCCTTGAAGCCTGAATGATATAGCAAAGGCAACAAACATCGTGCCTGCGACTGTTCGGTCAAAGTATCAAGTCAAGGTGTTGCAGAGGCTCTCGAACTACCAGTATACGCCTTCAGGGAGAAACATTTTCTCTCGACACATTTACTGGGCATGGCGACGTCTTTGACAGCCGCGCAAGCCTCAGAGAGCGGGCAGCGCGTGCTCTTACACCCACTAGTCCTCCTCACAGCCTCCGATCTGATAGTACGGCATCGACTGCGACAATTAGACGGTCCCATTGCTGGCATATTGCTCGGTCAACAGCAAGGCACACAGGTCACCGCCGAGCACGCTTTCACTGCGAAGCTCAAGGATGGCCTGCTCGATCAGACAGACGACTGGACCAGTAAAAGAATAGCTCAATGTACGCAGTCCCTATGCTCGTCTTTTGCTCTTTGCTGACTAGAGATAGATAAGGAGGTACACCAGAAGTCAGTACTTGAGGTCGTTGGATGGTTCACACTCTGTCCCGAGACTGGGCCCCTGCCAGAGCATGCAACACTCCACAAACAACTCGTCTCTCTCTACGCTGAAAACGGCATCATGCTTGCGATACATTCTACCGAGTTCAGCACGATAGATGGCACGAAAGGGAAGGTGCCTGTCTCAGTCTACGAGAGCGCCACCGAAGGCGGAACTCCTGCGGCAGAAAATGCTATGCAGGTTGATGGCAGAGAGGCTATGAGTATGCAGTTCAGACCGGTACCATTCGTCATCGAGACCGACGAGACGGAGATGATAGCAATCAACTATGTTGCTAAAGGTGCTGGAAGTGCTGCTGCTGTATCACAAATTTCACAATCGACTTCGAGAAAAGCAGGAGAGTCGACACAATCCGGTACAGAAACACAGTCGGCAGACCAGAAAGAGACACTAGCTCAAAGAGGTCCATCACTCACGTCAGACGAAGAGGACCAGATAGCAGGCATTACGACAAGACTCAACAGTGTCAGAATGCTTCAAGAAAGGTTGCAGCTGATGTCCAGATTGGTCGAGTCAACTCCCTCATCGTACCTCTCAGATCAGACTGTGAAGTTATCTCCTACGAGTCCGAATCCAGACCATCTAGCACAACTTCGAAATATACAGGCATTGCTTTCAAGGCTGTCACTGCTCACTCCAGCCGGGCAGAATGAGTCCCAAGCTCTTAAGCAAGCTGGACAGGCACAATCTAACGACGTGTCAATCAGCTCCATCTTGTCCATGCTTGGTCAGGACGTCCAAGGACTCTCCGAGCTAGGCCGCAAGTTTACCACAATTGAGCAGGCGAAAAGCTCAAGGAACAAGAACAAGGGCACCTTTGGTCAAGGGACATTCGGAAGCATGGACGATTTCAACGGTCGTTCCAGCAGGCTCGATATAGATTCGGGACTGATGATGTGATGGAACATGACGCAATGAGCGATGTTGTGATGCAGGCCGGTTTATGAATATGCATAGCGATGGCGTCTTCCGAGAACATAGTCACCGGTATTTGACAGGATCTGCAAAGGCAAGCACGGGACGCGATCGCGTGTGGTACAATGTATCATCTTGAAAGCCTTGTTGAGCGTTGATCGTCTTTGCCAAATACTACTGAGTACAGCAACTGCAGTCCTCCAACCGACGAATTGCAATGCATCTGCAGTGCGGGTGCGCCTTGGCAAGTCGGAACAATGCAGAGATGGCAGTAACCCGATTCAGGCAAAGTTTGGATGTTTCAGGCACTTCCCAGGGTTTTGGTTCCCTTGGGCCACGATGCGTTCAGGCTAGTGAAGCTTATTCCGGGAAGCCGCGCTTTGATGTGTTTCAAATGAAATTCATTTTCTACCCTTGTAGTACCAATCGATCACATCTAGCACCATCCAGCACGGAGGTTCGAGTCTGGTCTCCATTTGCGAGCTGTTCGACACGGCACGAACAGCACGGCATACCGCCGGCACGGCTCCTCTATGTTGCACTGAGCGGGTCTGCTTGACTCATGAGAGCGCCGCCTCAATCAGCCGCTCCAGAGTGAGGAGTTAGCGAGGGTCCAGATCCGAGCTGAGATCCATCCTGCTTTCCTGTGGCCTCGGTGCTCGCGGTCTAGGTTAGTCTGTCAGCTAGTCAGCTTACTACCTTGCCCTAGGTAGGAGACCTTAACCAGGGTCCTAATACTCTCGCTTCATTGTCAATCTGGTCCTCGTCTTGTCGTTCGTCCTACTGTTGAGATCAGTCCCTCAAAATTCGTGTCCCTTGAATTCTAGTCATTCAATCTTGTGCGACAACAAGTGATCGAAGATCGATACCGCTTGCGACACTATCTGCTTCCGTACTCTGTTGATGCAGCTACAAACAATATCACATCTGTCGTGATACGAAGGCCTCCTCAATCCATTCGAACACACTTTCTTCATCCTCATATGGGATCAATTTCGTGTCAATCGACTTGCTATTGGCTATAGTCTGGCAAGATGGCCATGAGAACGCGAGGTCTTTCGGTGCGAATTGCTTCAGTCAGCTACTCAAGACATTTTTCACGACGATTAGCACTAACAGTCGACAGTTGAAGCAGCCGCGCAAGTACTTGGGTGATCCCCATGACCCTCACTTCATTCCGAAATCCCCGATCATCGAACGACCAAAGATATCCGAGAAAGATGAGGCAGAGCTCCGGCGCATGTGCGCACTGGCCCTGGCTAATGTTCCTCATTCCGACGATATGACAGACGACCCATTCAGATACTTAGCCAAACACATCACAGCGAAAGCGCCGCAAGCTTTGGGTCCTAGTGAAGAACCTACGGTCTCTGCAGAGGGAGCACAAGCACCCGTGGTATTTCCGACAGGGCCAGCTGCAGGAGATGACACGGCTACCCCATCGGAAACGTCAAAACGGGAGACACTACAGTCGAATACCACAACGCCCATGACCAGTCCAGGCATCACACCTGGTGAGACAGGGAAGCGCTTCTCCGAAGCAGGCAGACGACCTTCCACCGCTGCCCCCTCAACTCTGAGGACAGAAGTCAAGACATTCAAAGCCAACGCTGTCTACTCTTTTCTCAAAGACCCTCCTCCAATGGCGCGACCGCAGACAGCCGCTACCAAGTCATTGACACATCTCCCGTCGTTCATCAGGGTCAAGTCCAAACAGAGCACGCCTGAACAACCCGTTCACACGAAAGCGACAGTCATCAGCCGACCAGACTTCAACAAGAGCTTACCAGCAATACCCAAACCCGTGAACCAGACAGGAGCACAGATGGAAACAGCGCCAAAGGAGAAATCCGGAGCCATCACACGCATGCTCAAAACGGTCCGCCTGCAAAGGACACAAACACCGCCCGTCGTCCAAGCGCGGAGCACATCCACGGACGCCCCTCGACAACCCGAGCAGCTTGACAAGTTGTCTGGGGCAGCTCCTGCGAAAAAGCAAAGGTTCAACTTCTCGTCCATGTTCCATAAGCGGAACAGCACGCATCCGAAGAGGTTGACTGTTGGCTGAACACGCACAACCGCCAATGACCGATACACAGAATACGTCACGAACGATACGCAGCGATTTGACTTTATCTTACATTTTACTCCGCACATCTAGCAAGGCGTTGTTGGCGATGCATATATGGGGGATATCGCTATGTGGTCTTTCCACACAGCCCCAACCGTGTCCAATAAGGTGCACGGTACCTGTGGTTATGCGCTTAAAAAGATTTGATTTGTAGACTTCCGATATACATTGTAATATACATAGTTAGACTTCGAAGAGTACCTGCCCTGGTGGTGGGGTCCATTCCCAGCCACGAGCGATAAGCACAGTTTGCAGTCAAGGTATAAGCTTCCTTGCTCTCCATGTGTTAGCGTGATCTGGACTGTGATATGGTAACGCCTTGCGTGTTCGAGCGGGCTCGCTACCTACAACGCGGAGGCACCTGAGCACAGTACCATCGCTCTTTCCGCTGCGATGTCAATGTGTGTCTGACGTACTGCTCTAGTAGCGTCGGGCCTTCCATAACGAACGAACGAACGAACGAACGCACGCACAACCCAAGTGAGCGCTCCTGCTCCTGCTTTCTCGCTTCAACGGACGGGACACACGCTCCTTGCTACATAGCCAGCGTCGCGCCTGCTTCCCCATACATCGCGTTCGCGACGTCCTTACGGCGACGTGTACATTCCTCGCTATGTCACTTGGATCGTGTCTCAGGTGCAACTCATAGCAGAAAGCACTCACGAATTTGGACTCGAATACTGACAGCTGAGGGCTGCCAATATACTCCGCTGGGCCCCGCGAGTCTGATGCTGTAGATGAGTACGGCATGCTCGTCCGCGGGAGAGCCCCGAATTACCCGAATCGAGGCTCTCGTGTGATAAACGAGGGTATCCGACGGCCATGCTGGTACCGTCCGTCGATAACGGCACAGATCACTTGTCCAGGTAGTGAGGACCATTGTTGGTGTTCGAACAGCCACACGACCAAGCTTGGAGCCGTGTTGGAGGATCAGAGAACCGAGAGATGGTTCTTTGCGAGTCAGGCTGGACTCGGAATGGGGAGCCCGTGCATGTGTCTTTGGACCCGGTCTCTCGAACATGAGCGTAAGCTGTACTTGCCCGATGGGCCTCGCCTGTGGCCCGTAAAGTTGTCGTTTGAGATGATGACGGTCTTGAGACGCTCTCGGGTCGAGACGAGACAGAATTAGAAGGGCGGTGGCGATTAATTGTTAGGGGAACGCGTCGTTTAGCGAGTTGAGCCTCATTAGTCCGATACTTGGAGTTAAACCAAGATGGGGAAAGGATGTATAGGCAGCGGTTGTTGTTGTTGGTTAGTTAGGATATTTCGGTGGCCGAATTTTGAAAACATGAATGAGGACCGATACAATCATGATTGCCATTAATACCTTCGCCTTGGGGCTGGATCGTGCTCACGAGAACCTTAAACGCTAACCTGTATGTCAGCACAACTATAAACTCTTGGACCAGACATGTACCAATGTTCGCAAGTCAGCCTCTTTCAACCTGCCACGCATCTGTACCCTGCTAGCGTATGGGAGTACTATCAGTGCTCGCGGTACGACACGACTGTCGGGATCCAAGGTGTCTCCGGGCTCCATGTACACTGGTAGGCTAGCCCGTGCCCGGCTGTCGTCAACATGGCGCAAGTTTGCATGCCTGGAGGCATCGTATAGCAGGACGCATGACTGTGCAGGCACAGCCTTCCTGTCCGTACTGACTAGCAAGCAGTAGCAGTGCGTTGAGGCGCACCTGACCACGATCACACTGTATGGGTCAAGCCTTAAGCCCGGTACTTCAAGGAGGTCGCCTGGCCCGAAGGGGTGTCTTGCATCCTTATTGAAAATTGGCGGTTTTCCCGGATCTGATCCCGGAGGACCTGAGCAAGGAGGACCTGGTCCAGGGGCACCCGGCGCTGCAGCGTGACGCGAGCTCTGTCGGAGCTTCAGAGTCCGTGAGTTGGCAGGAGCTGGTTCGCCATGCTGTTGAGGGGCAAACACTACTGTGACAGCTGCAGAAGTCGCACGGTCCGCCCGATGAGACAGGTCGTCTGTGTCTTCGTCCTCGTCACTTCGGTCCCCAGCGACCGTCTCTGCCATCTGTGTTGCTGTGCTAGACAAGACCTCATTCAACCACCGCTCGATATCTCTTCCTGTCCTGTGACGCACGTCACTGCCTCGAGCAGAGTCTAAGCTACATCGCGTCCTTGAGTCATTATGGAAATGGATATGCAATCTTTGGACGTCGCCCTGTATGACCACGCCACCAAGGGCCGTCGTAGACCCGTAATGACGATCGGAGTGTGTGGCCGTGTCTTCATCAAGGAAGCCATCAACATGGCTGGCAGCCTGTATGACCGTGCCATTTCTGACAGTCATCAAACCGTAAGGACGGGTGGACTGCCTTACTTCGTCGTCAGTGATCTCCGTCACGGTCTGACGAATTCGCAGTGGAATTCTGTCTTCTGCGATAACTGTCGACCTATATGCATGGTTTGTTGAGTCGATCGGTGAACCAACAGGTCTCCCTCCAACAGTGTTGGCACGGCCGGCGCCATGACTGCCAATGGGCGTTCTTAGCTCATTAGCGCGATCAGGTGGTGCGAAGACTGTGTTGGCAACTTACACATCGGAAATGCCAGATCTCGATGTTTGAGCTCTGCGTGCTGCAGTGCTCGCTTCGTACGTGCCACGGGATACCACAGGCACCGTATTGTCCGACGGCTGACGAGGATAGACTGTATTGCTTCCCGCGGCTGCCCAAGGTCTTAAAGCCATGACTTGCTTACCACCACTAGCGCACAGATGGCAACTAGGAGTGGACGATATTCCTTGTGTTGAGATGAATCTCTTCCTCAATGTTTAATATCATGATCAAGCACCTGGTTCGCGGCATAATAAACAGGAGTGAGTTAGAGTGATGCTGCAGGGACGTGGACCAATAATGTCTTGATACCCTCTGTTAAGAGCAAGGCACCAGACCTACGGATAAGCTGATCAAGAGGCGCTTTCGAACCCGCTTGGGGCCTTCAAAAGACAGGCTGAGTTCGGCAATGGGCTGTGCAAGCAGGTTCGATGCAAGGGCCCTCACAAGCGGACAGGCTTCGCGGTTGCACAAAGATCCTTTCAATAGGTCCGCATAGCTGTAGACCGGTTGAAATACCGTCTTAATGCCTGGCCTTGACAAATTCGGGACGCATAGTAGAGCGTTATGGTCAGGGTCATAGAGGAACAGCAACCAGGATATGAGAGGCAAGAGCGGGCAAGCTCCTACGCGTGACGCATCATGCAGCAATTTGATGCCTTACAGCGGCAAGAACTAAACCTAGATAGGCAAAAGGTACACAGGCAGAAGCATCGACGGGCTTATCACGTAGGTAGTAGTAGCTCTTCGATGTCTAAGTTGATGACAGTGACTTGATCCTCTAGATACACGCACATGTAAGGAAACCTGTATGGGTCCACGATGCCTCGACGGGAAAGGCCATGCCAGCACCATTCACTCCTTACCACATCGTCATCTCATGCCCAAGAAGCAGGCTACAAAGCCTTCACAGCCCAGCAGCTCTTCACTGCAGCGACAGGTAGCCGCAAGAAGATTACCGCCACATATACAGAGTACTCCAGTCTCTTTCCCAGACCCCAAGTTCTGCCCCACGATGCGCTCTCGAACGATCCAAAATACCCACCCCAGAGCTTCAGATCGTGGTCCGGTGAGAAGGAACGCAACCATTTGACTCAAACGCGGAAGACTGTATACGTCGCTGCGCCGCCACATATTGGGCAGGGCATAGCTGATGTGATGAGCGACTGGTCAGTACCATGTGCGAACGCTCCGCGTACGTCAAAGCAGGGTTTGGTACAACGACCAGCGTTCGACGATGTGCTGGCTTATCTGTCAGCTTTCTTTTATGGTATACCTGTCGAGAAGCTTGATGATCGACTTCAGTGGACAGCGTGAGAGGAGATTAGTAGGTATAACTCAGGACGCAAGACACGGTCAGCCTTAGCAGCTGGTCCAGACTGCATAGGTTTAATGTTGACGAAGACCCGCGTAACAACTCGGGTGCGTGTGAGGCACCTGGTAGAAGGAAACGATTCCTCAGGGTATAGGCAGCAGTTGAATCTGAACGATGTCCTCGATCATGCGATTGCTATTTTGCCTGAAGATGCTTACTGTTTGATATTGCTGGTTGATCACGACTTGTACGAAGACGATGAAGATGACTTTTGCTGCGGGCGAGCATATGGTGGCAGCAGGATCTGCGTTGTGTCGAGCGCGCAATATCAGCCTGCGCTGGACGCGTGGCATGGTCTGAAAACTGAGGAAGGCCACTTCTGGCCGGGCAGTCATTGTGCAGAGTTCGTCAACGCAGCTTGTGGAGCTCCGTCCAAGGCTGCATCCCTCAAGAAGCGCAAAGCGAAGGCCGTCGAAGAGAAAAGCGCATTTGGTGAGAAGCAACGACGGCCCGGTCGATCTGCGCCAGATGCAATCGTGATTGACTCTTCGATGGTCGAGGACAATGGAGACATAGACCGATCGACTCCTCTCGAGGAAGCTCTCGCCGCCCACAGAGCGTCTATGGAGAGGCACATGCCGTCAGAGGGAGGTCTGATGTCGCTCTACCTGCGACGACTGACCCTTACTGCCTCCCACGAGCTGCTTCACTGCTTCGGATTGGACCATTGCGTATACCATGCCTGCGTCATGCAGTCGACTGCCTCGATTATAGAAGATAGCCGACAGCCACCTTATCTGTGCCCGGTGTGCGAGAACAAATTAGCAAGGGCACTATGGGATATTCAATCGAAGGGATTGCAAGTCGGGCCGTCTAGTGGTGGATGGTGGGAGGCAAGCAGCATCGTTGGTTGGACGAAAGCAAGGGATCAGGCAATTGTCACCTTTTGCGAGGCGAGAAGCAAGGACGATCTCGGCTTTGCGTCGCTAGGTGCATGGACTAGGACGATCCTAAGTTTTGGTAGCGAATAACAGTGTGCTTGTGGAAGAACGAAGTGTTGTGCATTCTTAAACATGATCATAGGTATAATAGGAGGTCGCCGATATGCGGCTGCAAGCTTGCATCGGCGTGGCCGAGCTGGTACTGCAAGCCTGACAAGGGCTGTGGAGGGTTGGGGATTTGTGGCTGTTTTGTCTCACCGTCCAGTCTGCTGCGATTGTCGTTATACTCAACGACGGCTGTTTGGTAGCATTTGTCGCATGGCGCCGAGCAGGTCGACCAATGGTGTGAAATTATTCCCACATGCTGACAGTCGGCGGTACGATTCTCCTGAGGCCCCGATTTGATATTGTGCTAGAGTACACGCTCAAAATTCCATATATTGGTGAAGCTAAGGTCTAGGTGGTGCATTAGTCGAGCTACTGCAGAACCATTATCCATTGGGAGTTCGTAGGAGAGGAGGCACACTCTGACAACTGCATTGCGCAACAAGATCCGGTTCGTTATGGGACTTTTGTGGGGAACATTAGTTGCAGGTCCAAAGTGACGGCTCGACCGACTGTGTGGAAAGGATGACCAACAGTCCAGGTTAACCTGCCAAGGCATCACTCTAGAGGGTGTGTAAGGTCCTGGAGGTGTACGCATTGCAGTCGGTCTGGAATGTGCTCCATGGGGGTGTATAGCAATCTCTGTTCTCGATGGCATATATCAACGATGGGTCCTGTTGTCCGAGGAGATGCTGCTCTCTTCGATGTCGGTCAAGCGTTTTCAGGAAATAGGTGGCCTTGTCATGAACGTCTCGATATCGAGACTGGTGGAGCACGATGCGGTGCTGCGAAAGCGCCGATCGAGTGCCGATCGGACAAAATGCAGCTACCGCAGAGGGCGACCATGATTGTTGGGCGATTTCTCTGGCTCCTCTTCCTAACAACTGCTGGCTTGACTAAGGTCTTGGGTATAGTACTGCTGCGAATACAACAACCTACTTACTGTAGCCGCGTGAACAATAGTGGCCACGCCGTCTGTGGTGCTGTAGAATAGTGTGGCTTGGCTGCGTTGCTTAAGATCTAGTGGATGGGTACACCAAGCCTCTTCGGCGAGTGCCGCCGAGCGCCGGTGAGCGTTGGCTAGTTTACGAGTAGCACAAATCCGATTCGGGACGACGCGCGAAGCAGCTCTCGAATGTTGAAATGCATGACGAGCACTCGAGCTGTCTAAGATGATCTCAAACTTGCAGAAGAACTCATTATGTGAAGTTTAACCCGCTCGTACTTTCGCGTATCTCGAAACTAGAGGTTTGGCTTTCGCGCTCGCACTTCTTAGCGCTTACTTGGTCGAGTGCTGGTTTTAGGTGAGCACGAACCTTAATTGGCGTTGCCCCACAGCGGAAAGAGGCAAAGTTCAAGGTTCATGTTCACCTAAAAACCCGCACTCGACCAAGTAGGCAGCATCAGAAATCGGAGCTAAGTTCCGAGGCTTTTCTCGGAATTTTGAGTGCACACCGGCTTTGCCCAATTTTAAGGTGTACTAGCGCGAACCACGATACTCATTCATCAGGGGCTGACTATGAACCCATATTGGCTGGGAGTTGCTTTTACTCGAGACGCACAAACAAACTACTACGGAGGCCTTGGACGGTGATTGAGAAGCCACTTCAGCCTCCGCACTCCATAGCTGCATTGGTCATGCATCTGATCGAATCTGTGTGCGGAGAATGCATACCACACCTTGATGACTCGGGCCAAGGTAAGCGACTAACGCCGCTGGAGAACAGCCCGTGCACGAATGACTCGTTCTGTGTGGATCCATCTACCAATCTATTGGAACCCATCTGCAGTGTCGTCACAAGGATTCCATGAACCAGTGTGATGGATTGTGCCAACCCTGCATCTCCTATGTACACAGCTACGAACGGCCATCTGTTGGTCTCTGATGACCACTTGATGTGCTCCCTCTTTGCAAATACAGCAATCAATGTGCTTCCTTGTCCCCCACGCTACCTTTTATCGCGTTTTCTTTAGCATATCTAATGTCTAGTCGACGCCATGTGTTCATTGTTTATACAGCCTTGTGCTCGTACAGTCGGGCGATAGCTTCTCTATCAATCAGTCGCCCCACGGAGCACAAACAGGTCATCTGACTCCGTGCGGAAGGAATGGTGGCCCCAGATGCTACCACTGTTGCAGCCGCTAGACATTGCAGAGAGTAGGCAGTCACCTAGAACCCGGGGTCTGTCGTCTTACACGACCACCGCGACCCGCCTGCCTTTGCCTCTGCCCTTGATGCCTTTGTTGCAGTTCTTGTAAAGCGATCTGAAATATTCCCGAAGCTCAACCTCTTCTTTCGTGGTTTCACATTCGTCCTCATAGTTTTGGGTTGCAAAGTGCATGCTGAGTCGTGCCAACGTATCCTTGTGAAACTTGTTCATGTGTGCTTTGAGATTTCCCAGTTGGCTAAAAATCTTGCCTGTGTTATCGCTTGACCCTTTGCAGCCGTCCAGCTTGCATTCGTATCGTCTCTGCGTAGACGATGAAGTAGGATCTGGATGCGCCCTTGACCTTCTACATGGCTTTTCACCACGATGACGCCGCTCGTGCGTCCGGAGGTTTCCCAACTGAGAAAACGCGGCACTACAGCCAGGAACTTGGCAGCAATGTGGCTTCTCGCCGGTGTGTGACCGAAGATGGATCTTCAGATGTGTCGGCTGTGAGAAAGCCTTATGGCAATTTGGAAGCGGGCATCGATGCTTTCTGACTTTGCCATTGCGAATCAAATGAGGCATTTCGGCGCTCAGTGGTCTTGTTGAAGGCTCCTCGAGCGCCTGCATCAACGCGTCGACTTCCGTTGCTCTATTCTGACCCAAAGGTCCGAAATTGATCCCATTCAGACTCTCGTCTTCGCTCATCATGGAGCGCTCGCTAGAACATGTTGAGGCGGCACTGTGAATCTGGTGAAGGACGTGACCATGCTCATCGGGAGAGTAGTCACAGCTGGCCGAAGTCATGCTTTGTGGCATGTCGGAGTGGGCCGACCGGATAGCTTCAAATGCACTGAGATTGTCTTGGTAACAGCTTACAGGTGTATCACTAGTAGGTGACTGGGAGTACGACTGCTGTGCAATATCCTGAAATTCAGGAAAGCTCCGAGGTATTTGCAGAGAGGTTGCAGAACTCGAAGCATATGTTGTAGGTACTGAAGCAATGGGGTATTCGTAGGCACTCGTAGTGGGTGCTGGCGACAGAGGTATTTGTGGTTGGTAACACGTTATAGGATACGTTGGTGTCATGATGTGGAGGTCGTTGCTGTAATGTGCCGATGTAGGAGCCCATTGTCGCAGTTGTTGCATGTGCAAGTCAATCTGTTCCGCACTGAGAGGCACCCTAGTTATCAGCGTTGGGTCGTTGTGGTAGTAAAGACTCTGTTGTCGATATCCAGAAGCACAGGTATGGAACATGATGCTGACTAGAGGGTACAGGCTTTCATCAAGGCTCCGACCCAAGTGGTCACCGAAACAATATATCGTGAGGGCGTGGGTAGTTGACTCGGAGTATTACGATGGATGGATTCGATTGTCGCACTGTCGTACTATAGGGCTCTGCCGCAATGGTGGACGTAGGGATAAGAGTATCGAATGCCCCAATGAGACCACTTCACGACCAGTACATACAGTAGTGATTTGTATATGAAGACTAGTCACATAGAGGGGGATGTAAATAGCGTTGCTGACTGTAGGGGACGGGCTGTCAAGGTATTGTATCAGGTTGACAGCTAGCATTTGTGGGTTAGTTGCATGGGAGCAGTCACGACCCACTATGAGACTGCTTCGAACGTCCAGCTGCAGGGAGGACTAGCATTGCCCGCTTTCAAGCGCGCATTGCAAACGGCGCGATTCCGAGTACTTGGCACTAACATCCGTAGCCATGCCTTTCTTGATCGTATAGTAGCCGGCAATCTGAACCTACGAGAGCAGGCAAGCATAGGCCACGAGGGGCATCGTGAAGATCGTCGGCCACGTTTTTCCATGATTGCCACGAGTGAGACCAGGTTGTCCTTTGGCTGATCTTCGTGAGGAAAGCTGGACAAGATCTCCGCGTCAAAGCGTGGATCGCACTGGTGGGTTATCCAGGGCATGCAAAAACGGAGATTGAGGACAAGATTGTGAGGGTGCAGCTCTCAGAGTCTGCACGAGCCTGGATCAGCTTAAGCGAGAGGCATACACACTAGACTAAATCGAGCAAGAAGAAGCGGGTTGAATGCTTCCATAGATCCCAACCCCGTAGCACGTTTCTGTTTGCGTGAATTTTCTCCTCCTTTTGGGCTTTGATGATCACCGGCAGACCTTGCGTTCTGCGTCTTCGGTTCCTTGCACTTGCGCAACTTGGTAAGCTCAAGATCTTGGGGTTTTCTGCCCAAGGCAGCAATGATGGTCTCGACTAGTAGACGCCATCGATGGACCCTGTGGGACTTGGACGAGTACATGGCTTGCGGTAGCAGTAAAAGCAACCAGCATTTACGGTCGCCTAATCTAGGTGGAGAGCGAGGTTCCTGACGCCTTAACGAGCAGCTAGCATTACGCCTAAGAAGCATGGCAAGTCCGCAATTTTGTCAAGTCTGTCGGCTATTAAGGTTACTCTGCGTTGATGCAGCAATATGAGCTATGTGGCAAAGTAGAGCATTCATTGTGCATAGGCTGTCTGTGAGCGCGTTCCAAATACTTTGCAGCAAATAAGTCTACGACCGAAACCTTTATCATCCCAAAGACACAGCTGATGCTTCTGATGTTATTCAGTTACAGCAAGACTGTCGGTTATGCTCCATGAAGTACCATCGGTACCTCCCGATGCTTGCTACGGGTTGTGAAATTATGTCATGCAAGAGCCGCGCGGAAAATGGACAGCTCCTAGGGTGCGACATTTCCGTCGGTAGGGGTAACCTCCACGCCCTGAAGGTGTAACATAACCTTTGTGAACTAGCTAGCATAGGCGACACCACCAGGACCAAATGGCGCTACTGCAAGGCCGTGGGCACTGGCCTCGGTCAAACGGCGTCGAACACATGCTCCAGAGAGCAGGCTCTTCCTGCGCGCGCTTTACCTGCTCCAACGATTCGTAGTCTACCCGTTCCACCCGTGTCGTATTCGATGCTCAGCACCATTATTGATCTCAGCTAACGTCCAAGAGTACACACCAAAATCTGAGAGAAGCAAAAGACACCATCAGCCCAATCTGTTCCAGAACCATCGACCATCCTTCCATGTACCTGCATGACACCGAACGAAGATCACTTCTACTTAACGAACTTCTTGATGACCTCTGTAAGGGCCGTATTGCCATATGCGTGCCTTCATGTCTCCAGACCCAGTGGCGAAGAGATGGCCAGTAGGGGATGGTGCCACCGAGATGACCGAGTTCTTGTGGCCTTGAAGCATCATTTGAGCATTGCCTGTGTTCGGATCCCAGAATTGAACACCTCGGTCCTTCGATCCAGACATGACCCATTGGCCATCAGGTGTTAGACACACGCTAAGCACATAATCCTAGCACATGTTAGCACTGCAGGAAGGAGCTTGGTCATCAGGGCACTCACCTTATGTCCTTCGAAGGTCCTGATGCACTTGCCAGTGTTTGAGGCATTCGTGTTTGGCAACAAGCCCCGTGTTGGGGTGAGTTCCCACATCTTGATTGTCTTGTCCAGACTACCAGAGACTAGCTCACGGCCTGAGGGGGAGAACGCCACACTGTACACGCTATCCTTGTGACCCTGGCCGCCTTCTAGGCGCTCGATCAGGTAGCCACTGGAGCAATCCCAGACACGCACACTCTTGTCGAGTGAGCCAGCTGCGACATATTGCCCGCTAGGGGACATGGCGACAGTTGTCACACCATCCTCAATCGAGAGAACCATAATCTGGCCCCGAGTGTCAATGTCCCACAATCGTACGGTTTTGTCTCCTGAACCTGATGCGATCAGTCGGCCGTTCCGAGAGAAGTCCAAGCTGTAGATATCTTGCTCGTGGCCGTCGAAACTGCACTTAATCTTGCGAGTCGCGATGTCCCACACGCGGATGCGTCGATCCTCAGCGCCTGTGGCGAGCAGCTTTCCGTCGGGAGAGAAGCACACTGAACGAATGTAGAGATCGCCATCTTTGTCCACAACACTATCATCGAGCAACTCACAAACCTTCTTACCGTGCAGAGAGTCGAAGATCTGGGCGCTGCGGTTGCAGCCAGTGGCAACATATTTACCATCGGCTGAGAAACGTACGCAGCAAACGACGGATTCATGGACCAGGTTATGGACCAAGCTCACGTCCAGTGTTCGGGGAACATTTGGGTTGAAGACAGCGAACCAGTCAGGTTCGACTCGCTTCAGATTGTCAGGCAGATGCTCATGTTCTAGATCTGCTAGTTGGTTGCCCACGTTTCCAAATTGGTGCGAATACTGTGGCATCTGATGTCTGGGTCCACCTTGCATGTCGTTACCAGGCGGCGTCGGACGAGGGATTTGCGGGGAAGCTCCAGGATTGGTCTGGTATGGCATTGGTTGGGGCTGCCCTGGGTGCTGCTGAGGCGTAGCTGGGCCAGGACCGCGGTTAGCGATGTTCCGCTTGCTTGGACCTGGAGAGTTCGTGGGAGGCTGTGCCTGAGGTCCGTAGCCATTCAGTGTCGGACCCTGTTGATAGCCTGGAAAAGAGCTCGGCGGTGCTGGACCCTGAGGTTGTCCACTAGGTGGAGGTGGTGCAAGAGGGTGCTGCTGTGGGGGCGGCTGCTGGTCAGGCGGTGGAGCCAGGCCAGGACCTCCCGGACCTTGGTTTGCCATGATGCCACTGAAAAGGGTACCTTGACCGTGCCCGAGAGCGGGAGGTGGTGCTTGCGAGGGCCCTCCATGTTGCGGCGGTCCTGGCAGGTGTGTTTGCACTGGCGCACCGCCACGGAGCTCGAGTTCGTGCCTCAACATGCGTATCTCTGCCTCATAATCTTGCTTCATTTTCAGCTGGTTCTGTTCAAGTTGATAGACCTTGTTCCTAATCAGTTCCATCTCTTGTATTTGTTGCGAGACCTGGGTCTCCATCTGCTCGGAGCCTCTGGATTGGCTCTCAAATTCGGCTCGTAGGGTATCGAAGATTTCATTCAGCCGCTGGTTGTGTTGAGCAGGCTGGCCAGGCCCCAGATTGGGCTGGCCAACGGTGCCGCGATGCTGAGTATTGGAAAACATGCTGCGCTGTAGGAGATGGATTGTTACGAACACAAGACAAGATTGTTGAAGTGCAGAGCAGCGGTTGGAGCCTTGCGAGCTCTGAAAAGGACACTAGTGGTATAGCGGGTAGGGTTGGCGAAGGAAAATCACAGCCGAGACCAAGCAGCACAGGCGCAGTACAGAATACGCTCCGGCGCTGCTGTCGTCACGGAGATAGTGTTGGCGGAAGGGATGGGTCGCACTATCGCGACAAAGGCAGTAAGTTCGGTTTCAATGAATGTAGTGGTGAATCCGGCAAAGTTGGAAGGGAGAGAAGAGACAGGAACAGCCCCAAGTGAGTGGGAGAGGCGGTCATGGTCGGTCGCGCACTGCAGTGGACTCCGATTTAGCTTGCGCACAGTGGAGCTGGAGCGTAGATTTAGTTAGGGTCCACCGGCTCGCAAAGCTTGGGGCAACGCCCGTGATAGGGCAGCTGCACGGTGCACGGTACCAGGCCAAAGCAGATATCCGGCACCCATGATTCCAGCTAAGCAATGCCAATTCTGGACGCACCACCTTATAAGATGGACTTCCAATACAGCTTGTACGTCCAGAAATCCAGAGATGACACTTGACCATGCTGGACCTCTCGACCGGGATGCTGTGGATGTTGTCTCCAACTCAGTCGCCAGTAAACAGGTGTTGCTCGAGATGCTAAATCATACGAAGAGTTGCAGCAAGTGAAGACGCCAGAAGCTTCTGACAGCGGCCCGAGAAGGCTGTTTGCTTGCTCGAGACGCACACCGTGGGCTGCTTGTCTGTCTAGTTCATGAGTTTGCTCAGATTGATGGTGGAACTCGCACGTAGTAGAAAGTCATAAAAAACAGAGCCCTATAACGGCTGCATGAACATCGAAGACGGATACAAGTAGGAGAGGAAAAGTCGAAGTGAGGTGAAAAGTGCTTGGTAGTACCTGAAGGGGCCTGTTCGACCGTTTGGGAATGTTATGTTACAGTCATTTAAAACAAGGCCTCCGCCCGTCACTTCTCTTGCTGCGGCCAGATAGATGTACAGTGACTTCGTCCCCCCAGCAGGGGCACAAGGTACAACGCTCCAAGGAGAAGAGAGTGACCAGTGTACGCATTCGAGTTTCGATGGATGCCATCTCATGGTGATAGGTTCCCCGTGCCTGCATTATCCTGCTGCTTCAGTGAGCCCATTGACGCCGGCTGGTGAGACATGATTGTTGCTTCCCCGCGCTATTCCATGCATCTGTGAAGCGCCCCCGTAAGGCACGTAAAACCTGTGCCTAGTTTGCGAAAGGAGAGATCAAACTGGTCGCGATCAGCATAAGCGAATGGAATACGATCATAACTCATACCTGATCAGAGCGGGTTTAGGCTGGCTTCGGGAATAACCTTGATACGGAGTCAGAGCCATCAATGCCTACCCTTATGTGGTTATGCTTACCCAAGTATAGTATCAAGGGCAGATAGCCATAATGTACAACTTCTCGTGTGATGTCTAGGATCTTAGAAATGCGCTCCTGCAGCCCTGAATCAGCTCGTGGTCTAGGCATCAACCCGGAATAATACCTTCGACTCTTCAGATAGCTGCAACATCATGATGGCTGGTCGGCAAGGGAATCGTAATGCGATGAGGGATATCGGAAGCTTGAGGATTGATTGTCTGACTGCTGTACTTAAACGTGAGTGATGAGATCTGGTCGTCACTTCCTCCCAAATTTCGTCGCCGCACCTTCCCTAAGAAGTAATTGATATCCTGCCAGAATTTGATAGCCTCATCTCGTTACAGACCTCCAGTCAGCTACAGATTCTTGTTTCGTCGCAGAAGGTACCGAAGATGTCGGGTGCAAAGCACTGGGAGCAGGACAAGGACAGCACAGTATATGTTGGCAACCTAGATGAAAGAGTCTCGGACGCTCTGGTATGGGAGCTCTTCCTCCAAGCAGGTCGCATCGTTAACGTCCACCTCCCCAAAGATCGCGTGACCCAAACACATCAGGGCTATGGCTTTGTGGAATTCATCTCCGAAGAAGACGCCGAATATGCAGCGCGAATAATGTCACAGATACGCCTATATGGCAAGCAAATCAGAGTCAACAAGGCCAGCGCGGACAAGCAACGATCAGTCGAAGTCGGAGCTGAGCTTTTCGTTGGCAACCTGGACCCTATGGTGGATGAGCGCATTCTCTACGATACTTTCAGCCGCTTTGGCACTCTGGTCGCGCCTCCAAAGGTTGCCCGAGACGAGTCGAATTTGTCCAAGGGCTATGGCTTCATTTCCTTCTCCAATTTCGATGCTTCAGACGACGCCATTGCAAACATGAACGGGCAATATTTGATGAATAAGGAAGTCTCCGTACAATATGCATACAAGAAAGATGGCAAGGGCGAGAGGCACGGCGACCAGGCAGAGCGAATGCTGGCTGCTCAGGCAAAAGCCCACGGTGTCGAGCCCACCCCGGCCACTATTCCTACCGCTATTGCTCCTCCTGCTGGCTTTCCTGCTATGGGCGCACCCCAAGGTATGCCGCTAGGAATGCCACAGATGCCTGCAGGTTTCGGTCAGCCCAACGGCAACTACCAGAACATCCCTCCTCCAGCTCAAGCAAGACCGCCGCCTCCACCAAGTACCCCTCTCGCCGCTCCTCCCACTGGCCTGCCTGCTCGACCGCCACCACAGAATGCAGGTTACGGAGGACCACCGCAGGGCTACATGCCACCTGGCTTTAATATGCCACCAGCCGGCTTCCAGCAACCTCCACAGCAATACCCTCAACCACCCAACTTCGCCGGCCCACCACCTGCTATGCCTCAAGCTGCTGGTGTTCCACCTCCCTTGCCGCCAGGCTTTCAGAACTTTGGCATGAGAAAATGAACGTCGTAATGCGGTGATCATTACTACATGTAATGCTCCACCTAGCAAAAGCAACGACGGCTACATCAGACGGAGCTCTAGAGCCATTAAAACCTGAGCATGCTCTGCCCCAATCCGTTTGCCGACGCTGTTCGTCACAGGCCGTGGATGGGTCCTGCAAGAATGCTGATCGGGACGCACTGCTAGACCTTCGGTCCAATTCCGCCCCCTCAACCTCGACTCTATTGATCACATGGCGCAGATTAGCAGAAGAAGCAACTAGCGTAGCCCTGTTGGACGGAGTCGTGTACCTTCCTCCATCTGAGTCGGCGACCTCGCACTCGGGTTTGGAATTTGTCAGGACGGCGCTTCCTGATCCGGCTAGCTGCATCCAGTCGGCGCTAGGAGCTCCGTCCACTTTGAAACAGCACTGTTTGCCAGGGGTCCTAGCTCGAAACTGACGCCATCAGTCAGCTTACAGGGGCTTGCCAACACCGTCGACTTTAGTGATGCAGAGCAGCATGCGGCTAAAGGCCTAAAGTCCTTCATGCTCAAGGCGCGGGACACTTCCTCGAATTGGAATATGCATACTGCCCTACCACGTCTGAAACAATGCGACCCATCGAAAAGTTATTCGGACAGCGCTACCGAGCCTGGCATTTCCGGATATCTCGGAATCTGGGCAGGAATCAGGCGTGAGCTATTGAAAAGCCACCACAAGGGTCGTGGTATCACGCTTGCGACAAGAAGGAAATGCTGAAAGCACAAGGCTGCCCTGGCCGGAGGGCACCAGCAGCATTTCGATTGTGGAATGCTTTGCAACTGCTTCATCACGTTCCTCAAAGGGTGATTACTTGGCACATCTGCGAGACACCACGTCCTGCTAGATGATCTCAGGTCATGACACTTTGAACACGATAACATACAACTCGGGAGTTATGCGAGCAATCCGTAAGCTTTCTCCCTGGTGTTCAATCCTCTGCCTCTCCACTTCCTGTTGATTATGCTTTCCTTTGATCTTTGTTGCGTGTCAAGCTATTGGTCCTAGCCTTTCCCAGTTATAAAGGCGCATCCAAGCTGACCATTTTGTTCGGCAGAAACATACAGCTTGTTGTGTGTGCGAAGCACGACCACGCCGCCAGCTTCAACTCGTCGGTACCTACAATGCCCGACAGTAAGTGGTAGATATCTCTGCCTGACGTAGCGAACTGGCCACAAAAAACCATTCGCAATCTCTTCACTCCCTCAGTATTGTCATGCCCAAGGCAATAGGAGTATTAAAACACTCTCTTCCGAATAACAGTCCTTGTCACTTCATCATCCATAATCCTGCCCCAAACATGATTATCATACAGTTATCTCCCGTCGTTCTGCCCTTTGTTTATAAGCATATGTCCAACGACCCAATCCTTCACACCCCTACCAGCCCCTCACGTGTCTTGAAGACCCAACTTCAACAGTATGAATTCGTCCTTCCTCCGCCGTGCAACGGGTGCACGCTAATAGTACAAGCAGGCACGAACGAGCCCGTGTCGGAGGAAGGCACTGCGTCCCAGCCATAGATTTTCGAAAGCATACACACATTACTGACATCGAAGGCACGGCTACGTCCGGACGCACTGCACGTAGCGATGGAACTCTCAAAGCAGGAGCGTTCATTCGTGAGAACGGCGAGCACCGCACCGCACCGCACCGTACAACCTTGACCACATATGTGCGAGAGATGCACTCCGAACATCGTACTGTGGCTTCCGCGCAATGCTGAAGGTCAATGCTAAGGTAGGTAGCAAGGCATGACACGACACAACATAAACTCACGAAGTTGAACTGGAAACATCGACTCAGGTATGGATGAGTCGCACCTACCTTCGTGCCTAGGTATTACCCATCCGTGCTTGCCTGCAGTCGATCGCATATGCTCCCAAGCAAGTTGCGTTCGAGCACAAGCAACAATGGGCGTTGTATAGTAGGAAGCACGACACAGAGAATACTAACTCGGGTCAGGCAGCAAGTGCTCAGAATGGATGCGCCCAGCCGTGAAGCGGATCAAATCCCGGTTCTCCCATGCTCAGCATCAGCATCAGCATCAGCGGCAGACCGGTCGTGGAAAACCAACCGCACATCTTGTAGGAAGGAGGCACCGAGGTTGCGTCGCACCTACCCAATCCTCGGTTTAGTGTCTGCACCTTCCCAGACATACATCGGCATCGGCATTGGCCCAAGCAAGATAGGCGCACGCAACCGAGAGTACACTACAGTCAACGTCGATAATTATCCGGATTCGTATGCTTCCTCACCAAAATACACAATTTTCCAACCGCTTTTAAAAACTTCCGACTAAGAACTATTATATCCTCTAAGTATAGATAGGTACTATAAGAGATGCTCTTTAATATTATACGCGAATATTTCTTTCTAAATTAATATATTAGTAGTGTGAAGTACGATTAAAGTAAGGTACCTGCTTAAGTTGTGCTTAGAAGCACGAATCTAAACGCCTTCGACTTACGCCTACCTACAACTCCTTAACCACCACGAAAAATATAGTAACCTTTAGACTAACTATTAGAGAAGCAGTACGTTTTTAACTAATCTTCCGTAAATAATATCATTATTAGCTAAGTTAAGTATACAGCCACGTTCTAAAATTGTGTATTTTGGTGAGGAAGCATGCGAATCCGGATAATTAACGGAGGTTGCTGTAAGTAGCATAGAAAGCCCAAGCGCAATGTTATATGCACCTACCCACCCACAGCAGGTGCAAGCGCGACCAAACGCAACGCAATACGCGCGAGTCGAGTCGAGTCGAGTCGAGTCGAGGTCCCAGACGGAGCCTCATCCAGAGAACAGCACGACAAACAAGCATGACACGTCGCCAGTTGGCCACGACTAAGTCAAGAACGAAAAAGTGTCGAACGCGATGCAGCACAGCCTGGCCGCCTACTTGTACGTCACTCCATCCATACTCACCCGCCCACTGACGTTCTTTTCTTCCATGATCGTGTCATTCTCCAACATCTGCAGTCAACTCAGCTCAGCTCAGCTGCGCATGCAGACGGGCGCGGACTATACCATGTACAACGCAAACACCAGACTCTGGTAGCTCCTCTTCTCTCACCCCTGGCGGGTTTTCGTTTCATCTCATCTCATCCCATTGCAGATCAAGCAAGTCGAGTCAATTCGCGACCAGGACAAAGGAAAGCATGGCACGACGCAGGCCGCTCATAGAGGCAGGCAGGCAGCCAGGCAGGACTTACTCACTCACTTACTCATTCACGGCCCGGTTCGGTTCGGTTTGGTTTGGTTCGGGCTTACGGTATCTTCTGATCTCGCACGCTATCGCGTCTGCTCTGCCGTCTCCACGTAGCGAGTCGAGTCGAGTCGGGTCGTAACGCAGGAGGACTGATTGCCTTGGTGAAGGGAACGCCGCTCGCTCGCGGCCAGAAGGCACGCTACAATACAGTACAGGTAGGTCAGGTATTCGCGGTGTGGATCGGAAAAGGCACTACCGGTAGGTAAATCCGCGCCTGCACGCTGACGAACAAACTCGCATTCCGATGCAATGAAAGAAGGGAATAGAGGCCTTAGCTACGGCGCTGGTCTCAAGGATTTGGGCTTTCAAGTAGAGTAACAGAAGAGGGTACCAAATGTCCTGCTTCTGTTCTCTGTAATTTATCAATACAGACCATGAAACTGTGCCACGTAAGTAGCCTCTCTACCTCCCAATTCGCGTAGTATACATACAAATCCACCAGTGTTCCACTCGAGGCTCGATCGGTGCTATTGTTGCAAACTGTAGTTCGTCCAGCCACTTCTTTCGCAGACCATCTTGCATAAGCAAAACGGCTTGTGGTGAATCGTGTTGCCGAATATCCCCAGAAGGCTGCTCAAGCATCAGAGTTTAAGCTACATGGAAGTTGATGCGAAGGCGTAGTGGGTGCCCGCAACGAGTACATGTGTATCCCTGTAGGGCAGCACACTCATCCTAGAGAAGGACGCCAGAAGGTTTGACAGAATCGGGCAGCTGATAGATCAGCTTGCCCAAATCGTTCAAGTATGTTGGCAGCCAAGCAGCCTCACTGAATACCATCAGCAGCGTCGTCGTTCATATCTCCGCCCCTTGCACCTTCTTCTCTCTCCTCACCATCGCCTTCACCGTTGGTCTGCTTCACGTCTTCCATTCTGGCGTCATCAACTTTCAGCTCAGGCTCAGCAGGCAGCTCTGGAAGCGGCTTGGCCAACTCTTCCTTCACCCAGCTCTCCTCGACAGCAGACTTTCGCCTAAAGACCCTCAGCCACTTTGCGCCCCATTCTCTTAGCACTGATTCTTGTTCGGCGCGCAGCGCGTCACTACTTTCTATCATACCGTCCTCTGATGCCGCCGCGACACTTGCGACGGCGTCTTCGATGGCGGAGAACAAGTTCTTCATATCGGCCATCTCCTTGTCGAGTGCAGCTCGCAGAGTAGTGTGTTCTCCTTCTGTCAGCCTTGGATCTCTGATTTTCGTAACAACCTGCTTGACCCTAAAAACAACCTTGCTGGTCGTCTTGGTGATGAGCTCATAGCACCAATTCCTCGTGAGTAGTGTACCACGAGCAATGTTGTCAATTAATGCCCAGTCCACCACTGACTGTGGCGTAACAATGCCATAGTTCAGCAGTTTGTCAATCAGGCAGACACCAGTTCCAACTTGATGCTTCCAGAAGTCAAGGACAGAAGTGATGATTTGTTTGCGCAACTCAGGAGACTCGTTAGCAAGACTCATAAGCCTTTCTCGCGACCTCTCGATGACAGCGAGGACATGAGACAGAGACTTGGAGCCTATAAAGCAGATACAGGTCACATAAGCATCAGTTGAGATGACCTTCGGGTCTGACAACGCCGATGTTGCAGCTTCTTGCTCGATTGTTGAGAGCACAGCTGCAATCTCGTCGTCAGGTGCTTTCTGTCGTATCTTAGACATGAGCTCCTTCGCCTGCTCAGCGAACGGTGTTGATGGGTCGTCAAATTTGAAGTCGGGCGAATCTTTCTCCTTCTCCGGCGCGATCAGAGCTTGGTATGGTTCCGGCAAAACACCTTTGATACGTTGTGCGAAGCTGAGTCGGATCTCTTTGTCAAGTGCATCGAGGATGAATGCCTTCTTCGGTTGGATGTCCTGGAGGTCGACATCGTCTACCCACTCTGTCCATTTCCAGGTGAAGCCAAAGTTGCTTAGATGATGAGAGAACCAGTCCAGGAAGCGCTGACTGATTTCGAGGTCCATTCTGTCGACATTACGGTAGAGGTACCTTATAGCCCTACCAAGACTAGGCGCAACAGCTGCTGGAGCGACCTTGCAGGCCTCGGTCAAAACTGAGTGGTAGAAGACAGGTTTGTGCTCGGAAACAGGGAGCTGTAATAACTGGGAGAATGTTGCATCCACAATCACATCCTCTGGCTTCCAGGTGTTCTTGTCTCCGGCCAATTCTCTTATCTTGTCGAAGGCTGTTGCTCTCTTGACGAAAGTGTCCTGGGCGAAGTAACAATCCATGTCAATTAACACCTTGCCTGCAATGTATCTGTTGATGTGCAGGACATTGATGGCGTCGGCCAGTGCATCACGAATGAGTAGGGCGCTAGAATCAGATGCAGGTGGGACGGTATTGATATCCTGGTCTGCGTATACCGAAAAGTAAACCTCGGGGAAAATTTGCCTGGGACCGATCTGAAGTGTGGCAGGCAGCTCTAGTGTGGGAAATGGATGCTTCTGAGCTGCTGCAAGCAAGTCTTCTTCGCCGGCAGGTTGCGAGCCCTTCCATGGTCTAGGCAGGCACGGCAGTTCCCAGTTGTTCTTCTTTTCTTCTTCCATGTGTTTCTGCAGTAGGGAGAGCACGCTCTCGTGACTTGGAGGAGCGCCCTGCTCGAAGGATGGGTAGGGGTCGACGAGGTTTTCGAGGATGTGTGGGGGACCTGAGGCAATGATCGATGTCTGATCTAATAAGGAAGCTGCTTGTGTCTCACATTCAGTGGCTGAAGATGCCATGGTATAGGCAATGGTGAAAAGGATGATTTTGACCAGTTCGAGACCGAGAGCCTGGGTAGGTGTTAGCAAGCTTTCTCGTAACAGGAGTCGTTGCAACTTACGTCCTCATTGGAGGCAGTCTGCAGTTCTGCAGCACGAGTGAAGAGCTCTTCTAAGAAAGGAAAGACGCCGTCGCCCATGAACAGAGCCTGCAGACATGCCAGAAAGCGCAGGAGGAGCTTGACCTCCCTCCAGCAGCCTTGGTTGATGTTCTTTTGCAAAGCGTCACCGACTTTCTTCAGCACTTCCTCGGTGAACTCTGGCTTCTGAGTGTTGGTCTGCAGCACGATGGCAGCGATGAAGGGGATCTTGAGTGGTTGCTCTAGCGTAAGCGAGACAGTGATATCGAGGAAAGTGTTGGTCAGATCGGTGTCGAAGTAGTTGTCGGCAATCGTCTTTGCACTGTTCATGATGTCCTCGTCGACTCTCCGGTGCGGAGCTTCTGCGATGCTGACCACCTGCTTGCGCAGCTTGATCGCTGGCGGCTCTTCGTACCTTCGTCGTTGGTATCGCCCACCACCGTCGTCGCGATCATCATCATCTATCATAAGGGTCAGCGATTGCTTAGGAGTTTAAAAGTCTCGAACCTGCGCATACCTCTAAACCTTCTCTTCCTGTTATTGAAACCTCCTCCTCCACCACCACCTCCTCCTCCTCCCCCTCGTCGAGGCCGGAAACCTGAATCGGCCATTATGTCTCGGGGCTAAGAGTCGCAAGAACCGAAGTGAGGTACCTGGAGTTGATATGGTCGAGCAGCTTCTGCGATAGTCGAAGAGGGATCGTGCACTGTCAACACTTGCTGAGTTTACCTCTACTACTGTACTTAGGAAGGCGCATTCAATGATACCTTACACGAAAACTAGGAAGTAGTCGCGTTCTGGAGAAACGCGCAGCACGCAGAATGACGACTTTAGCGTCAGGGCTGGATCTTGGCATTTGTGCCTACCCCTTTAAGCTTAGAAAGTATTCTCTTTGTCGACACTTCGAAGGGCGTCGGACCATCTAAGACAAATGGCGTGTCACTATGAGATCAACGAGTGCCCATACTCTTTCAAGCTTTGATATGTGGTCGACGAGGGGAAAGGAGTATTGTATTGCTAACGGGGGCTCTGCCACAATGCTGATCCTAATATCACGCCAAAGACAAGCACGGGCAAATGAATTGTCGACCACCGTTCACGACAGCCACACAAGCGAGATATACCAGCCTCCAGACACCTCATGGGACCCTGTTTGACCAGTGGGCCATTTCTGGTGGGCGTGTCCGTGGCTCAATTCGATGAGCAGCTAGGTGGAGATGCTATTTAAGCCGTAATAGAATGTATCACACCGGACGGCTATACTTCAATGGATCCTACTTCGCGGGGTCATTTCTCGATAGCAGGTGATACACGCACCACAGCCTTCTTCGTCGGGTCCGCTCCCAGCCACAGCATGTCTGGTCGGCTATCTGCACCACTGTCAGCTCTGAGGTCCCAACGATGGGCAGAAAGAACATTACAGTGACCCGATGCATCAGCGAATGTCTTCGCCTTGACTACCTCATTCATATCCAGCTCGGCAATGATGAGCTCCTCGTTCTCCGTCTTCGCTGCGCTCAAGATCCGTCCATCAGGTCCGATCACAGCTGAACTTCCTTGAATCGGTTGACCCATGATTGGGCTACCCTCAGTGCCCATCAGCTTGATGCCCGCTTCGGTAATGACCTGCGTGCAATGCAACACGTATGCCTGTGCTTCGGCTGCATATACCTGTGCGAGTCCTCGGCAGCCTATTGACAAATTAGCCGTCATCGCCTCAGAACAGAGAGGCTGATATAGATTCACCTTCAATGGACATGGACCAGAACCCCGGCGATCCCTCCATAAAGTTATCCAGTGCGGGCCAGGCAGCAACATGAATGTCCTCGTTTTGAGAGAAAGTGTAATACTTCAGCAACGGTTGCATGTGCTCCCAGCACGACAGTCCACCAACCCTGCCGACCTCAGGCAGAGGGACAACAGCAGCGAGACACTCCCCTGATGCATCTCCGAAGATCGTCCGCTCCATATGCGTAGGCTTCATCTTCCGCCTCTTCATAGCGATCTTGCCAGTCTCGTCGATCAGTGCTTGCGCAATATACACGGAGTTGCCATCCCTTTCCGAGTAGCCCAGTGAGACATTAATCTGGTGAGTAGCAGCCGCTTCACAGATCCGCTGCATCTGAGCGCTGTCGACGACCAAAGAGTTCTGTACGTACTTGACGCCAAGGTCGAAGTCAACGGGCCGAGTCCATATCCATGCTGGGTAACCTGGAATCCAGCATTCAGGAAATGCCACCAGCTTGGCTCCAGCCCCTGCTGCCTCTGCTATGATCGTGCATGTCTTTTGTATCCCGGCTTCGAGGTCGAGCCAGGCTAGGTCAAGTTAGAAATGGTAGAAGAAGTATGGATGTATGACTATCTACCAGGTTCATGCTGTGTTACTGCAACTCGTACTTTCGTGCTCTTGCTGACCATGTCAGCCATGTCCTTATTTCACAATCTTCTAAGGGTATACGAGATAGTGTCCGAGAAAGTGAGAAGCAGAAGAGACCTTCTATAGTAACATCGTGGTGGGCCCTAACAAGCTAATATGCACGGACTTACCGCTATAAGGTAGTTCTGCAACGGGCGAAGGTAGCCTTATGGTAAGATCTCCAGTAGCTGGACCCAAACAAGGTAAGGTCAAAGATCCCTCGAGAGAGGCCCGGGTGATTATTTTGCAGATCCCTGCGGGGTCTTTTCCTGCTTGAGCTTCGTCGATCGCGAAAGCAGTGTCTTTCTAGACTTCTCAATTGTGCAGCAAACACATCTTCCACGGATCACAGCGGACAATTCGTTGTTGGTGACAGTGGCTGTGGGGCTCGATGGTCTGCTGTCTTGGCATTCCTCTTCCTGAGGTCTCACTGCGCTATGAGTGGTATCGTCCACGCATTTTTCAGCGGCATCGCGTCCGAGCAGACCAATAGCTTAGTACTGCTACACGGAGGTATTCGATGCAATAAGTCGCGGCACTATTCTCTGGTACATGCTCTGAGGATTGGAGATAGACCAGCTTGTTGTCAGACCATCAATCATTAGCCTGAACAGACTTGTGCAGTCTTGTGGATCACGAGAGTCGGGCTGGCAGGCCAGGAGTCTTGTACGTACAACGATACGCGGCGTCTCTGAGGATCATTACCTTTCAAGCAGTTAGAAATTGTGTTATCGGGTATGCCCTGGAACACCCTAAGAAAGGGATGCCATGCACGTGATTTCAGCCTAGGGCTAGCATCGGGCTGGTGAACGGAAGCCGAAAACAACCATCTATTGTGAAAACGCCAACGGCGTCTATGCAGAAAATAAGATGCTCCTAACGTGATGTTTGCATATTCTGCATGATATAGCATGCTTAGGAGCAAGCAGCATAGTATCAGGGTATCCTTCATAATCGTGCTCGTAAAGTCCTTCAAAGCGTGTGCCGAGTAATGCTGCCCGAGTCGTAGGATAAGGTACGCCGCCACCCCTTTGTCTGGAAGTGATCAGAATCGAGCTGATTTGCTGCAAGCACAATGTCTGTTGTCCTTCGGTCATTCTCCATCACTCATCTCAAGTAAGACCGTTGTCGAGTATCCGCAGATATCTAAGATCCACTTTTGGAGCTCCTCGCCGGACGCCTCCCATCACCTCCGATCATTCAGCCGGAACGAAGACCATCTTCAACACCGAAGCCATTCTAAGCAATTTTGACATGCACCCTAGTAAGGATGTGAATCCTGCATGGTACATAATGTAACTCACGCCTTGGAAAAATGTGGTGTGTGCGCTGGGGATCTGAACAGAAGCGCTGACAATATTCGAACATCATTGCATCGTGAAGTAATCCTAGCTGTTGATTGCTCAATCGAGACGTGCTATCATCTCGTCCTTCGTCAATGGTGTGAAGTTATCGATATCGAGACCTTGTGCTTTTAGTGTAGGACGAACGTGGGCAGGCACGAGTTTCTCGTTCAAATGTGGAGCAATGGACAATTCTGCCGTGGGTTAGCAGTGGAAAAATCTCAATTAGCTCAGGCTGACTTACCGTGGCGAGTGAAGTTGAAGAGCTGCGGGAGCTCTCGTGAAGCACCTCCAGCATGTCTCGAGTCGGGAAGACGTGTCGAAGGATCTCGAAGCTCGTCAAAGAATGGTTGGCACATGGCTTCGATGGCCGACAGTCTCTGAGTTGGCGTGTACTCCAGAAGCGCTGATATGAGCTCAATAGCCTCGGGCGAGGCTTTGCGGAATACTTTGTTGAATGGATGTGGCTTGATTTGGGGGAACTTGTGCTCCATGTAGTTCGGGTTCATGGTTCGTATCTGATCCCTTGTTGGAGTGCCCAGTACTTTGATGATCTCAACAAGCTGGTCAATACCCGACTCACCTGGGAAGAGCGGTTGACCAAGCATTAATTCAGCCATGACGCACCCCGTAGACCACACGTCTGCATATCATTGTTAGCACATCGACGGTTTGGGGATGAGGTGTACATACCAATTTTGGTGGTGTAGTTGGTGGCACCAAATATCAACTCTGGAGCACGGTAGTATCGAGAGCAAATGTACGAAACATTTGGCTCGGATTCAATCAAGATCTTTGCACTTCCAAAGTCGCACAGCTTGAGAATACCACTGGCAGGATCGAGTAGCAGATTCTGGGGTTTGATATCTCTGTGACAAATTCCCATGGAGTGGATGTACGCCAGCGACCGAAACAGCTGGTAGATGTACAGCTTGACCTCGAGGATTGGCATGGTTGTCTTCATCTTGTTGAAATATCGCGATGCTCGATAGACGGTTTCGGGGACAAACTCGAGAACAAGGTTGAGGTAGACTTCATCCTTCTACAATTTGGTCAGCGAATTTCTCACCCTCTCTTGCTGATGCGCGTACCCTTTCGCCGTTCGAATAGTAGAAGGCTTTGAGCTCCACGATATTCGGATGTCTCACGATTCGCATGATCTGGAGTTCACGGTTCTGGGCACACGAGTCAGCGCTGTCGTATGTACTAGTATTGCGGTGCTTACCTTGAACCGCTTGTCTTGCAGGACCCTCTTGATCGCAGCATCTTCCCCGCTAGGGGAGAGCTTGGTCTGAAAAACAACCCCAAAAGAGCCATTTCCCACAATCTTGCACTGAGTGTATTGTATCTCCCGCTGCTCCCCAGTCAGGCCATCTTGGACCTTCTCACGAACGACTTCTGCACGTCAGGTCAGCGCACGTGCCCGTGTTGTGTGCAGGCTCGGGACACCCCTGCAGCCTGGGCTTCACTTACCACCCATTCGCAAGCCTGAAAACGGACCACCGGGTCGATTTTGCGACATGTCTTTCTCGTCAAAACGTTATTGGATCCAGGGTTCCGCGACAGAAGCCCCAGAACAGTATGCAGCCGGACTTGACAAAGCGCTGACGCCAGATTGTTGAGATTCGGGTAAGGAACGATTGGCGAAGTGGAACTATGCGTCTGACAATGCTCGGATACAGTGCCTCGCCGAAGTAAAGGAATGGAGTTGAAGGAGTGCAGTGCAGGAGGTGAGGCAGCGGCAGCGGCAGAGGTAATGCGGACGACGAAGCGGGGGCAGATTTAGCGTAAGAGGTCAGGTGGTGACAATATCAGCGGCAGTAGAGCATCCCTCTGCGCGCGTGAAGGCGTGTCAAGGTGAAGGTCGTAGGTCGATGACAAGAAGAGAGATGATGGCTGTCAAAAGTACGTGCCAGAGGAGAAGCAATATTCAAAGTGAGGCTGGTTATGAATAGGTCGAGTAGGGTGATAACTGGCTCTCTTGGGCACAGGTGGGAGTGGCATAATTGACGAAAGGACCACTTAAATTTGGCATCAACCCCATCTCCCGCAGCCCAGGGCACATCGGGCACAACGGGCACAATACTGGCACTCGACGTACAACTATATCACCTACAGCTTCCTCTGCATCTGCATCTGCCTTTGCCTACGTGTCCTGTATGTCCTCGACGATGCAGAGAGATTAGGGCAAGGGGATCAGTAGTAGTTACAGATGTGTTGATGTCGTCAGGCCCAACACTCCTTACGTCGACAGCTTCGTGCCCCATGCTCCATGCTTCGTACTTAACAACGATACCACTTCGCTTTCATGCGCCTCTTCGTCATGAACAAATCCTAACACTACGATGCGTCGTGACCTGAACAACAGCAACCGTCTTGCCGCGCGTGACACGCCCAGCGCTCGAGCGTACGTTGTCAGGCCTACTCTACACATCCCCTGCATAGTACTCAGACTACGCATAACCATCTCGTCGCCGCCTGACATGAGGTGGATGAGCGACGAGTCCATGCGCCACGCCACGTTGACTTGACTGTGTGCATGAACCCATCCAGCACCAAGGCCTACCGTACGGAGCACGGCAAGAACGCTTGAACCAGGGGTGCAGTCATCTGACTGAGAAAGGAAGACCGTCAGATCCACTGAAGACCAATCATGCCTCCCAGAACTCGAGCTGTATGCCAGATTGCACTGACCTGCATTACCCAATCGTAGTTTTCGTCCCGTCATTTGAACTCCAGCATCTGACATCAACGGCCTACGCCACCCAGGAATCTTCAAGCGCTGCAGTACTCCATGCCCCTCTTTCCCCAACACAGCGAATGTGGATTGCAAGATTAACAATGGATCTCAGCGACAGTGAAGCGAGAGGAGTCTCGTTCGACGAAACGTCATATCGTTGCTGAAGCACATGTTCACATGCTCTAACTGCCCAAAGACGAGCTACAGTAGCTTGAATTAGGGCGTCAGGGCCCACCGGCGTGCTTTGAGGGATTCAAATTTGCTTGATCTTCCAGCGAAATAGCTGTGCCTGATATACAAGCAGCAGCTGTCTCGGGTGCTTGCTACAGCTGACCAATTGAGGCGGCCCGGGCACGCCATTATCATGGACAGTACTACTGCGCTCTTGTCTGGGCCAGCACGAGCAATAAATCACTATTGATTTCTGCCACATGGCGAGATGGCTCACCTGACAAGCAGGAAATTGCCTAATCAACGGTATGATGTGCATGTTATGGGGCGGATTCCGCCATGGTGTCGTCTCATGACGGCATTCGACCAGTTAAAATCCTCCTACACTATGGTTCATGCCGAAGCTGCTAACCTTGTTCATTCAATTTCGCAAACCGTAGCGCCTGCCGCATGGCGTTTCCGCTGCCAGCCCGGAGGCCGTTCGAGGCGCAAAATTGCTGCAATCTGTTTGGCACATCTCAATTTGGTCGGATATAAAGTCGTTGAGAACGAGAAATATTGAACTTTCATAGCGGCCCGGCCTCCTTTCAACGACAAGCTTACTTCTTGGACTTGGGCTAGTGGCATCTCGCTGCATCGAGATTCACGTCTGAACAACATGCTGTTGTCTTTATGTCGCACGAGGGATCCGACAAGTACCCTCGCCCTGAACACTCTGGCAGCCGCCTACCAACATGAAATCTTGGAACGCATGCTCGACCGTCGTTCTGACGGCTTTCGAGGTCTATTTGAGGTCGCGAATTTCAGACTTGATGCAGCTAAGATCCCCGCGATTCATGCTTGATCATTTCGCAGTTTCAACAGATTCATCACTTTATGAGCCATGCCTTGCTTCTCAATCATCGCGGAGAAGGCCACGCACACTTAGACTGTAGTGAGAACGAGGGCTCCTCGCTTGTGCCGCCACTTGCAGCTACTGCATGCAATTGAGGGATATATAAAAACTTGGCGAACCTCATCTCATACATTTTCAAGGTCAGTCACAATGCATGAGCAGTACCCTTTGGGGCTAGCTGCACAGGCGCTAAGGCATACTTACATGGTTTCGACCTGGACGAGTATTTGCAGTACAAGCGAGGCCCAGCTGCAAAATCAATGCATCGGGCACCAGGCATCTTTCGATATCCCGATTTCAGACCCTTGGTGGCATGCATGCCTCGAATCTGTGTACATCACATCCAACCCAGTGCTGTCACTTGACACGCTACGAATGCATGACTACTTAGTGACCTGCAACAACAGTTGCACGCATCCATATTTGAGCTGTTCTCTTGCAGCATTGGTTCCTCCGACTTCTGCCATCTCTGGAGGTAACACTCGTGACTCTTTATAGATAGGACGTCGAAACATTCATTCTCATAACATCATGTGGCCAGGAACTCAAGCCTTACACAAGTAAAGCTTGAACGGCCTCACATTGTGCCAGGCAAGACCACGTCTTTCTCCTCAAAACTATTACCGCTACCGCAGTACCGTTGTGCAAGACTGCTCTTCGCACGTCAACCTCCATCATTGGAGTTGTTGGAGATGCTGTGCCTCTTTTGTCGTGCGACCTCTGTCTCAATTCACGTGGAAGACTATCCCAAAGATCCATACTTACGCTACACCTGCGACGGCGACACTGACGTTGTCATTGACAGGAGGACTGCGGTCACGAGAACACGTCAATTAATGTGCAAGGAATGAGGTCAGCTCCACTATAATCTGTATGCTGGAAATGATGTGGACGATATGACAAAATTTCCCACGCGCCCAGACATAGGCGCGAAGCTTTCGAGACAGGTCACAACGCAGCAATGTAACGGACCAACTCTCAACAATGTCGCGAAGACCTATGAGCGTCATGTAATCCCGCCCACAGCCTACACGGACCACGCAATGTTTGCAAGATCAACGACCTCAACCGAGTCAACGTCTCATATGCTTTAATGCAGGCCCTGTGAGTGCAGCTCGTTCTAATTTTGTCTCACGTTGGCCGTCTGAACAGCTACTACCACTTCTAGGAAGCTGCGTTCGGTATCCCAGCTCGAGTTCTGTTCTTTAATCTTTGCGCAGCATGAGCGAGCAACATGTCGATCAAGCACATCCGTTGGGCAGATTGGGATGAGATAGAGACTCATGAAAGCTAGTGACCGTCGCAGACTTCAAAAGAGCAAACAACAAGAAAAAGAAGAAGAAGAGGTAAAGATGAGGATGAGTCGAGAGGAACCTACCGTCACCTACTACAAGGAAGAATCTTTTCCGCTGTCAGCGTAGTCACGACGGTACACCTGGGGTACACCTGTCCATCTACAGGCGCTCCGTCACGGTTGTTTATCAAGGCCAGGGTACGGCCGACAGCAAGAACGGAGCATATCACTTCTGAAACGGAAGCGCTCAGTATCGGTGGCTACTGAGCAGGAACGACCATCGAGGCGATGGCGCCGTGACGTGGATCTGTGTGCTCGTCTTAACTTAACAACTACGCGTCCAGTCATCTTAGATTTGAAAGCAGCTGGTATTGAGATACTTGCACAAAACGAGGTAGTGGTCAATCAATTCAATCACTTGGTATCGGTGTCCAGCACATCAACTATGCTACATCCGAGTGACATTCCTTCCCAACCCGCTCTAATGCTGCAATGCAAGCAATTCATAGATTATTAATGCATATTCGTTCATCAACATCCATCATGATAGTACGATTCCCAAAAATCCAGCAAATGCTCAAGTAAAAGATTTCCGACGTCCGCCAATGCCAGAAAAGCACCCGTAAGCTCGGTTATGTAATGACATTTACCTGTCATGGAATGCACAGGCGGTGCATAATGCACCAGACAAGCCACAAATTCTTGCCCTTGACCGGGTCAGCTACCATAAAATACCGTAAATTACTTACGTTCATTCGACCCTCCAGCCTTTTCAAAGGACAATCCACCCACCGTACACCTCCAACCACAACAACAACCACAGCGCCCTCAAAATACTCAAGCAAGCACCTCAGCGGCCTGCTTCCCCTTCGCTACCACCCAATCCACACAGCGCAAATCGCGACTCTTCCCACCTCTACAATATCAACCTCACTTACGCACGCACGCACGCACGCACTCGCCAAAATGGGCGAACCAGCAGACGTATCCACAACATCCACATCCACATCCACACCCACAATCACCATAACAGTCGAATTCACCGGCGGCCTAGAAATGCTCTTCGACAACATCCCATCGCACCACGTCAAGCTGCCAGCCAAGAACACCCAGGGCCAAGTCGCCACGATCGGAGACCTGATACCCTGGCTCTGCGAGAACTTAATGAGGGATACCAGGAAGGAACTATTCGTGCTGGACGGGAATGTGTAAGTTGAGTCTCTTGAATGTCTTCGCTATTGGGCTAGGCTAGGCTACACGGTGCTACGCTATCGAGTGTAGGGTCGTTGGGCGATGCTAACGACGACACAGCCGACCGGGTATTCTAGTCTTGGTCAATGAGGCGGATTGGGAGCTCGAAGGCGAAGACAAATACGAGCTTAAGGATGGGGATAATGTGCTATTCGTGTCGACTTTGCATGGTGGATGAGGCTAGGGTTTGTTTGACATAGCATCTAAGGATATTGACTGGGCGACCGACTTGTCTAGCGAGAGCTTACTCGACATATGTGCATCATGGGCACATCCAGGGTCTTGGGGGTCCAACAATACGTGAAGCTGGCAGCGCCGCTCCTGGAGACAGCCGTCCGTCACTTGCATCCTCTCGCTTCTCGACAGTAGCAATCTTAGACGCTCTACACGACATCATGGATCCTTATCGAGATGTCGTTCGCCGAGTCCTGCTCAGGCGGCGTCTTGACGCCCGTGGGCGTAGTCGCGCCATGAGAATTTTCCCTTGGACTCACCATTCCGCTGCCGAGACCTGGTACTGGCGTCGCGAAACCGCTTGGCGGAGCTGCAGACTTCGGACCTTCTGGGGAAGCGGGTATGATCTCCGGTGGAAGGTCCGGAATTTTGATGCGCTTGGCTTCGTTGTTGTAGGAAGCCGGGATGATCTGGGCGGGTTAGGTGGGCAAGTCACACAAAGAACAAGGATTGGTGCTGTGCTTACCTCGATGATTTCGTCCCTCGGGAATGAGAGGAAGGGGATGTCAGCTGCGTTGCAGGCCATGAGGTAGCCGTACAATACTCGCAGGACTGATTCGTGGGCTATGATCAGGAGGTCATTCTGTTCGCGCTCTAGTTCGAGGATAATTGGTTCAAGGCGAACTGCGACGTCGTGGTAGGACTGTGGACAAGATTAGCAGGTCATCGTCGTTTGGAGTGTTCGAAATGTACCTCGGCTCTGGGGTATCGGTGGTGATAGGGATCCAAGTCGTGCTTCTCAACCTCGTCAGGATAGTCGCGCCGAATCCTTCGTTCAGACTTCTTCTCGCAGACGCCAGGGTTCATCTGACTCATCTGGGACCGTTGCCGGACTTGATAGCCACGAGCCGATAGAAAGGCAGAAGTTTCCACTGTCCTCCTCCGCGTGGACGTCCATACAATCAGTGGTTTCAGTTCTGTTTCTGGGCCGCCTTTCTCCTTGATGGCCTCCATTTCTGCCTCTCGATGTTTCATCACAGTTTCTGTCATCTTCTTAGCGTAGTCGACCCCTTGTGGCGAAAGACTAGCATCTGCCTTGTATGATTCTTCCTCAAGTGTCACACCCGCTCGCGCGAAGTAGGTGTGTCGGGATTTGATGTGCAGATTCAACAGATAGAAGACGATTCGATGCGACAGGTACCCAAAGCTCCTGTTGTTGATGATCAATCTTTCACCAGCATTGATCATCTTGATCCAATCCAGGTCAGGCTCTTCCATCGACTCGAAATGTGGAATCTTGGCAGACATGCGGTTGAGGTAGTGCTTGACTGCATCGTCCTCGGCCCATCCTTGGTAATCAGGGGAAGAGATTTTTACACTCCTTACATTCTCCTCGATGATTCTCTCGTCATCGCAGTAAGACTCAATGAACAGACATTTGATATCGTGCTTCGCAAATTCCTTAGCAAGCGACCTTCGACCTGCAGCCAGCGGGTTAACAGCGTCGTAGATGGCTATCTGACCATTTTCGTGGTTGAGGAAGTCGTAAATATCTTCGCGACACTTCTTAAGGATCTTTTGTCTCAACAGAACGGAGCTTGCAGATGCGTTGACAAAGAAATAATCGTCGGGGACATCCTTTCCGTGTCCGACGAGCTCTCTTCGGTAGTCACCGAGATGGAAGATTCGTGTCTTGACGCCGAGCCATCTGAGGTACCTTGCCAAGGCGACTGAAACGTGGGTTTTGCCACGTGCTGGGAGCCCGACGGTTGCGATCACTATTCGGCCGGCATGAAACAGACGACCAGACTCTGTACTATAGAGTTGTGCTGGAGCAAGCTCAGCCTTTTCGGGAAGGTCGTGTATGGCATCCTCGAATGTACTCGACTTCCTTCTGTAGCGTGGAGAGCGCAGAGCGGCATCTGCCGTCAGCAATGTATCCATGATATGGACTTCGGTAAGTTCAAATGACTTCGAAGCGGATGGTGATCAGGCTGGGAGATTACGCAATCCTGATGCTGAAGCAGGCACGATTACCGATTTCCAGAGAGCAGCTCTTCTTTCACGATCTTGGCCTGGTTCGTGTTGAGGTCAGCCTACCATATAGTGATAGTAGCAGGATCGAGCGTATAAGGTAATCTCAGTCAGGTTGTGGTGCTGTTAGCCTATGTATATGTACTTGCGAGGAAGCAGCATCAAGGAGAGATACTTGACGAAAGCATCATGTCAATTAGCGATAAGAAAGCAGGACCTACGCATGTTGCACGATTGATCCCGGCCTACCCTTTCCGAGCCTTTTACCCACCAGATCTCCGAAAGCTGGAACACGATAACATCGTTCGACCCTCGCACGTGCTGTCGGGACTGGGCGTACCGGAAGACCGTAGCGGAAGACCGTAGCTTGCCATCAACACGTGACTCGTGAGTGAGAGTGTACTGGGATGGAGACACGATTTTTGGGAAGCAAGCTCGCGCATACGATACAGCACAGCCATCAATCCCTTCTCGATCTTCCTCGTTTTCGCTTCATCTCTGTCGTATCTGTTCTGGTCTTTGAGGTAGCTCGGCATATGGTCTAGCTGCACAGTACTCGATAAGCTCTACTGCGCATCCACGACACCTCCTGAAGATGGCTACCGTCCCCGTCCCCATCGCTGCGCCTCAAGCACCAGTCGTAACATTCGACGAGCCCAGCTCTGGGGGTGTCTTTTCTTTCTTGACGGACAATGCCATATCATCCATCATCAACGACACATACCAGAACCTCTCAGAGAGACGAAAGTTGATGGGACTGTCGAACCCAGGCTCAGTGGAAAGAATATCAAGCGAAGTGCAACGAGATGTCCTTTTAACGAATCATATGTTTTCTGGTCTACGATGTGATCTACAAAAGTTCTTCAGCATATCGCCTATGTTCCGCCTGCAGCATGGCTTTGCGATGGGTTCGAATGTGCTACCGCCATGGCAGCTGCTGGCCATGTATGGAAACTCAAGAGTAAGACTGGTCATCGCTTAGTGGTCACTCCATGCTAATTGACTTAGATGTTGCTGCAAGGTACATTCTCAAGCGATCAATCAGTATCGGCCATGGGCAACCTGAGATGGACACCTAAATGGGTTACCCGAACACAAACCCAGATTGACCCCCGATCCCCGCAAACCATGCTTCAGGTTGAAAATGAATATACGGGCGACGACTTCTCCGCGTCCGTGAAAGTCCTCAACCCGTCAATAATGGAAGGCGGTTTCACCGCTATCGTGATCGGAGACTACATGCAAGCTATCACACCAAGACTATCACTGGGTCTGGAGGGTGTCTGGCAAAGAGCCTCATTGGGCGCAAAGCCCGAGACCGCCATGTCCTACGCTGCCCGGTACAAGACCCCGGACTGGATCGCCGCCGCTCAAATTCATGCCTCCGGTCAGCTAGGCGCTACTTACTGGAGACGCCTCTCAGAAAAGGTTGAGGCTGGCGTTGACTGTCAATTGCAGTTTGCCCCAGGCATGGGAGGCGCAGGCATGTTTGGCGGTATCAGAAAAGAAGGCCAAACAACCGTTGGTGTCAAGTACAACTTTGCTACCTCAGTCTACCGAGCCCAGATCGATAGTGCTGGCAAGGTCGGCTGCGTGCTAGAGAAGCGCGTCGCCCCCGCCATCACTTTCTCATTTGCTGCTGAGATCGACCAGTGGAAGGTAAGGAAACACGTGCCATTAAATAAATGTCAGATACTAATTGCCATCCGCAGAACACTCACAAGCTCGGTCTCGGCGTATCTCTCGAAGGCAGCCCCGAAGAACTCGAAGCACAAATGCAGCGACCAGAACTGCAAAACGAGACACCACCTCCTTACTAATCATTTCAACCAACCTGAACACTTCTTCGCCTCGATCCTCTCCGCTTCCTGACCTTCTGCAATGTTTTAGCACCTCTTCGATCTCGATCTACGACATTCACCATCTAGATTCGAAAAGCGAATTTCGCACAGCGAGATCCACGGGCATGTGACTGGCCTGGCCAAGTCAAGCGCGTTGCCAGAGTCTTGGATCTGCACTCGTTGCGCTTCTTGTACATGAAAGAGATGTTGTGTATTGGCCTTCGATGCCAGCAAAGGAACGCCTTCAAGTAGGAGGCGGGCGCCAAGCTGAAGGCGCTGTGTCGCACTGCATGAATAGATAGTCCAAGGTCTGGTGAGCGGGTAAATGTACCATTACAAAACTGAACGTCTCTTGATGCTCAGCAAGACGGCTGCGCTCAGCGAAGTACCGCTGAGTTTTGGAAGCAATGAACATCTGACGAACTTCTGCAACACTTCGACCATAATCTTGACATTGACATCGACATCGCTGAATATAGACCTGCTTTATAACCTACAAAAGTCTCAATTTTGATACGCCCAAGTACTCGGCCACACGCCACTTGAGCACGCACTGTAGTGATCGACTGTCCCATCCAGCGAAAGCTCTCGTCTACCTCCACCTAGTTCTCCACCTCAACCACCAACCACTCCTCATCCTGCAACCTTGCCAGCGCCTCCCTACTAGTCCTTACATCAGGATGCTCACCCCCCAAACCCCTTTCCTGCCTCCGCAGCAGATCCTCAAAAAGCGCAACAGCCCTGTTCACATCCCGCTCTTCCCTTCCGGCCCGTTCGACCGCGAGTCCCAACTGCATCGTAGCCCACAGCGTCATCGCATGCTCGCCGCCGAACGCGTGCACCCTGTCATCGACAACCATCAGCTCGATCTGGTAGCAACCGACAAGAGGATTGGGAAAACGCTTTTATCGTCAAACCCCTCGCTCGATGCACTCAATCTCTAGAGACGTGAGGCTGTAGAGAGCCTATTGTTGATGTACCGAATCACGGAGGGTACAGCCTGCCGTCGAAAATATTCCAAGCCTTCCAGAAGCATAGTCTTCTGGACGACGGGGAGGGCTTCACCTCACTTGACGATGTCACTGCTATCCCTTCTCCTAGACACGACAACATGGAGAGCTTCTGGCTGCAGTGGCCGAGACGCTCCAATCTTTTTACTTGCTCTTCTCTCCTACCGACTTCCTACCGCTCACTGAGGTGGTCCTCAACACTGAAGCCCACATTCTGCCCAGACTCAAGGGTCCAGTTTTCGGAACTGGCTGGAGAAGGAAACAGATGTCTGCATTAGCCTAAGCCGCAAGGCGCACCGATCCTACCAGGCCTTCGTCATGCCTGCCTTTCGAATTCTGCACTACTTAACTCAGCTGT
>Ga0210040_10000186_pt1 | contig 113454 bp, 115 predicted proteins | sample CryGeyCG12114_NA_FD_185462 | JGI IMG/M metagenome (GOLD analysis project Ga0210040, IMG submission 185462) | Groundwater microbial communities from aquifer - Crystal Geyser CG19_WC_8/21/14_NA (SPAdes) (version 2) | ecosystem: Environmental > Aquatic > Deep subsurface > Groundwater | place...
CCTAACCCTAAGCCTAAGCCGATACAGACCTAACCACCAACGCTGAGACCTAACCACCAATTTTGACCGAATTCCTAACGCTAATAGCTCGTACATTCGTCGTCGAGACGGAGTTCTATAAGCAGCGGCCGAGTACAAGGAGCCGCTAGACGATATTATACAGCTTTCCGAGTACTGCGTATAGACGATATCCCGACCCTTAACACCTTGAGTGTAGCTGGCCAAGCTACCAGCAGAACTTTACGCCCAACTTCGGATGTAGCCGTTGTCAAGGTTATCTTCTCCTAGCCCCTAATTCTCTACGCGGTTAATACCACTTATAATCTTAGCTTAGTGGTCTTTTGTCGGCCTAAGGATCTATTCGATGATCTTCCGCATTTGGTCTCTCTGCTTCAGTAATCATTTCCTTCGCCGGAATTCCACCACTAATCGTCACAGGCTGAATGGGACCGTCGACACAACTTTTGGGGAAGGACTCGCAACATGGGCATGAAGCTGGAGTGCTGTATCGGTCGTTTGGTGCACAGTCTTCCTGTTGTGCGCACGCACTCCGATGGGATGTGGTGGATTGAGCTGGTCTATAAGGATTACCTGAATATTGTTAGAGTTCGCCCACGTTCCTGTGCAAGCGACTCACTCGAAGTTCTTCACGGTAGCTTTCCCTTTTCAACCCGTCCTCTCTCACTCATCCTCTGGCGTTGCATCACCTTTGCCGGGTATCCTTGCGACTGTGCTGAACAGTTGAACCATTTCGGTGGTGAATGGCTCGATGTTGAATGAGCGTACGGAGGAAGTACAGGAGACTGTCGCGTAGTGAGAATGCAACCTATTTGCAATACTGAAGATTGACGTAGGCTTTGGATTGAAGACACAACCACAATCGAGAGCTGTTGTCGTTGTGCAGGTCGCTAAGTCAAGCGCAGCCAAATCGGGCCAATGGGAAGCGGACCTCGGCTCCAAGGCCAGGTGTCACATGCATTCATTCCGCCTCCATGTCAGTCCTAGTACCGACCTGCTCGAAACCGCACAATTTATTCGCTAGCTTACCTGCGACATAGTTCAACTTGTATACTCTCCCTACTACCTGAGATGGTTGAGCAGCAGCCGGCACTAATACCTCACCGCTTGCGAGGTACCATTCATAGAACAGCTACCGGATCTGACCATGAGGTTGGTGTGCGATTGAACAAGGTGTGACTTGGGATGGATCTGGACGGTGGCAGAGCTACTAGGATATGCCCCAGATCGAGACAGTATCGAATTAGAGGTCGTGCAGAGATGCAAGTCTCTTGACATCGTTGATTCAAGCTGCTCGCCTATTCGCTATACTCGCCAGATCCGAGCTCTATCAGAAGAATCATACCCTCCATGCTTTCCCTCCGCTGTCCACCCCACACCCAAGCATATAGCCTGTGATGTGGTGTGGATGCTTTTAACGACTTCCCAGGTCGGACTCACCACACTCCTACCACCCCCTCAACTTGCACTTCTGCCATAAACTTGGCAGTCTCTTCTCCACCTGTGCCGCCAACTTGAACGTTAGGGGTTGACTTAACCCCTCCCCGACCAGCGCATACTTCCCCCCATGCTGTACCATCTCAACTCTATCCGCCCACCAAAACACACCATTCACCACAACACCACAATCACTCACAGTGACTGCCTCTTCCAACACCAAGGCACCCCCCTGAAGGAGCTTCCTCTCCAGCTCCGATTCCACATCCACCACAACTCCTTCTTTTCCATGAAGTTTCAACAACTCCACACACCTCACCGCCACCAGACCCCTTCTCTTGTCCTTTACGTAGGACAAAACAGCCGCCAAAGCCAACTCTACGTACTTGCCCATTCCTTGGACAAGCACCACCAATTCCAGCAGTTCAATCTGCTGTCCTTTGATCATCTTCAAAATGATGACCTCCAAGTCGAGGTCAGCTTCACGTACCATTCCTGGTACCCTCCCCAACCACTCCTCACCCCGACACTGTACACCCCTGAATTCATCAAGGTCCAAACCTTGCATTGCAGGGGCCAGCATGTCCAGCCTCTCTTCCAGACTCCTCTTCTCTTTCTGGACACCGTCCAACTTCTGCTGAACGTCACCCAAACAAGCATTCAAGCGATCCACATCGCTTTCTCTTGCTTGGATGTCACCCTCAAGCACGCCCACTCTCTCAGTGAGCTTCTCCACATCCACTGCTCTTTCAGTGGCCTTTGAGTGCCACTCTGCCCCATTCTTTGCCGCCTGCTCATATCTGGCATGCTCTGCCAGCTTCGAGGCCCTCTCCACAGACAACTCGTCTCTAACCACAGCTAACTCTTTCTGTGCTCCAGTCAAAAAACCACTTACCTGCTTGCTCTGCGCCTCAAAGTGCGCAGCCTCCCAAGTCTTGTCCTGGACCTGCTCTTTCAGACCTTCAATCTGCACACTCATCTGTACAGTCCGGCCATCAAGCTTTCGGACAGCTTTGGCCAGATCCTCCACCTTACTCGCCTCAATTCGGCGAGCCTCAAACTCCCAGTGAAGTGCTTCCCAGGCACTCACCGAGGCACATTCTTGCAGATCATCTTTCTGCTTCCTCAAACCACGACCGACGCCATCCACACGCCGTAACTCAGCATCACTCACCTGTTTAGCCGCCTCGACGCGACTAAGCTCTCCTCCAAGATAGAGCGCTTCCCAGGCGCTCACCGAAGCACTCCCCTGCAGCTCATCTTTCTGCTTTCGCAGTTTCGAAGCAGCGTCACCCACCCTCCTTAACTCCGCTCCTAAATGGAGTGCTTCCCACCCCTTGCCGGCGCACTCTTCTTGCAGATCATCATTCTGCTTCTTCAAACCAGCACCTACCTTGTTCACCCGAACCACCTCCGCCTCACTCTTTTGTTTGCCGGCTTCAAATCCGGCCGCCTCCGCCTCCCAGAAAAGTGCTCCCCAACCACTCTCCCTCGAGTCCTGCTGCAGATCGTCAATCTGCTTTCTCAACATCTGGCCAATATTAGTAGCATTGACCTGCTCCTCTTGCCGGACCTCTTTCAGCCCACGAACCTCATCCATAAGCTTGGAAGCATCAATCTCCCATCTGGAGGCCTCCAAACCAGCCACCACCGCATCATCCAGGTTCTTCTTAGCCAAGGATGACTGATCATCCTTCTCAATCCTCAATCTCTTCACCTGACCCTGCAGATCATCATTGTCTGCTCGAGACCTCTTCAGACCACCATGCAACCTCTTGATCGTACCTTTACGACCCTCTGCCATAGCCTCTGTTGAAGCAATCTTCTTTTCAGCCTCTTTCCGAGACTGCCTCTCCCATCCCCATTCTTTCTCACACTCTTTCAGTGTGACTGCCAACTCCGAGATCCGCCTCAATCCTTGCAGATACTCAGAGCTGCGTTCCTCCTGCTCTTTCTCGAACCTAGAATGCCACAGCTGCTCTCTGGCTGTAGCATCCTTCAACTCACCTGTCACCTCACTAACCTCCTCTTCGAGGTCATCCACCCGCACCGTCATGTCTCGAACTATCTCAGCTCGATCTTCCTCAATGGCCCTCAAAGACCGGTCCAACGCCTTGTTCTCTTGTCTGCAAGCCATTGCAGCCCGTTCACCTCTATTCCTCTCCGCCTTGCATGAGGAGAGCTCATTCCTCATGGCCTCATACATGGCTCTTGCATCCTTGAGGTCCTCCTCAAGACCCCTTCGCAAGACCTGTTCATTCCTCAATGCATCCAATGCATTGTTCTTCTTCCCCGCTAGATCATTGCGTGTGGCCAACTCCACACCGATCTTCTTTTGCCTAAGACCCTCGAGCGTTTTCACCTTGGCCTTCAAATTCCTCGCGCTCCTTTGTAAGCCCAATAGTTGGGCTTGAAGCTCACTCTTCTCTTTCTCCCACTTACCTCTCTCCTCATCGGTGGTTCTGTCACCCTTCAACTCTCGCTCAATCTGAGCCAATCTCTTCGTCACCTCCTCCACCAGCACAGGCACTTTCTCATCAAAATGAGATCTTACCCGGGCTTCAATACCCGAGTCCTTCTCCATAATCTCGATGAGTTTACCACTCACCCCCTCTCTCACCTTGCTCTTCTCAGTATGCTCCTTCAACCGATCACCCAATTCCCCAAACTCTTTTATTTGTGCACTTGCTTGTACACTCAACCCACCCAGACTCCGCGTATCCCTGTCCACAGCTCTTTCTCTCCCCTCTTGGTCTCTAATCACCGTCTGTAACGGTGTTGTGAGCACACCACGGCCCATCATCCTCGCACCCTCCTGATGCACGCCATCAATGGCGCGGCCACCCTCTCTCGCCACACCCTCAACACGGTTAACCAGTTGGTTAAAAGGATTCATTTTTAGTGTAAATGGTCATTGATTTTGTATTTAGTTTACTACAGTCTACGAGAGTGCTTCAGTGGGCGCAGTTTGGAAATGCAGCTCGAAAAATTGAAATTCGAGGGAAGGCAGGAACGAGGCAGGTGCAAATCGGGCAGGTTCATGCCTAGAGTGCCGGATGTTGAGCACAAATTGAAGCCTAGAGTCGAATGTCTACACCTAATTTACGGAAGCACTGAGTGGCTATTCTAACAAAATTTCCATTGTACGCGAAGCCTACTGGCTCGTAAGACTGACTACTCAATGTCCCGATCTTCAACACTCTCTCAGCTCTGTACAAGACCACTCATCTCATGCTCGTCACTCTTGCCTCAAATTTAGTCTCTGTGATAGTTGCCTGCTTGTCCCACTGCTCACAGCTAGTTAGCTTTGCATAGAATTTGCCATGTTGCGTTGAGGCGTCGCCGGTGTGGACACCTTTGCTGCCAATAGTTGATTGGACATCTTTGTGCATGTTTGAGTTGGATGGTCAAGTTTACCTAGGGTCTCTGGCGTATTAGCTCGGTGCACCATTGATGTACAGGTCGTGGTAGGAGTATTGTGACATAATAACAGAAAGATTGGGCTGCTGCTTACCTTGTAGCTTGTCAACAACCTGCTTTTGCCGTCATACCAATATTTGACATGAAGAGCGTCGCGTCGGCGTCGATGATGTCGGGGAACTCGTTGAGCTTGCCTTTTGGAGTGATGGTAGATCTTGTTTTGAGTCACCCGCTAGTAGAAGAAGCAGTTTGTTGACGTCTTGCTTTGGTGTAGATGCCAGCCGTGAAGAACGAGCTTGAAGATGGAGGCTGTGGTTTGCTCTGTTTGTAGTTCTGCAATTCTCGGACCGTGTTTGGTGTTTCTGCTCTTGTGGTTCTGTCGCTGTAGACTTTGCTCGGTCTATGGTTGGTGGAATCGAGTACCCTTGTGCAGAGATTGCTTCGTCCATACTATGCTGGTTGAATTGTGTTTGAGTGCACCGACAATGGAATTGGTAAGACTCTCCGCAGTGATGCCAACGTGAGCATGCCCTGCGTGTTTCGATTGCAATAATTGCCGACAGACTCTCGTGAGACTTGGTGGTGGCGATGGCGGTTTGATGACATCCTGCCGGTCTCAGTTGGTGTTGTAGCTATGGCTCGACGAAATGTTTGCTTGTTGTCTTGAGAGTGCACCTGCAGCGTGGTAGTAGGTCAACTGGAGGCAGTTCATGGAGAACATGTCGCTTTCTGAGTGTGAGGAGCTTAAGCCCGATGACTGATAGGACTGTGTGAGCGTGGTCGAGTGGCGTGAGCGTGAGGTGTTCGTGATCGGGACGACACTTCCCTAGACTCCATTTCTTCCTCCTCGTGCTTGTGTTTCCGCCTCCTTGTGCTTCCTCCTCCTTGTGCTTCCTCCTCCTTGTGTTTCCTCCTCCTTGTGTTTCCTCCTCCTTGTGTTTCCTCCTCCTTGTGCATCTTCCTTGCCCTGGTCCTGCTTCTGATATTTGCATCTCAATGTCCTCTGTGTTTGTGCTTGATGTACCTGTTGCTATCTAATAGTACCACCCGTTTCCTTCCTCCTCCTCCGATATGTCATTCCCTAGCTCGATACACGAACAAGATATTGTAGCAGCCATCTCTTTTATCCTTTTGTTTTGCAGGGTCTGGTGGCTTGTCCTTCTTTTGAACCTCCTCTTTCCTCGCTCTTTGCTTGGCTACTTCTTTTGAGTCTGCCTTTGTCTTTGTCTTGTTTGGCCTGTGCAGCCTTTGAATTCGACCCGAGGAAGGATGCGAGTGCTTCTATGGCACGATGTTTGATGGTTTTGTGTCATGCTGACTGTGATGAAGGTCTTCGGCTATGCTCTTGTCAAAGGGTATGGTCGTACAACTCCAAGGCTGAATGGCTTGCTCTCGGTGGCAGTACACGCTTGATCTGAAGTCTGGTCGTGACAAGGTACCTGCGCTTGATGGTAAGGTCACTCTCGAAGTTCTGTGTTTGATGTGAAGCCTGGGCTTGATCGAAAATGTGTTCTTGGTGAAGTTGATTTTGTGTAGCTGATGCAAAAACGTCAATTTCTGCAAGCAGCGTGCTCGATCTTCTGTGTGATGATAGCGCTGGTGGCATTGGTAATGAAAGAGGACACGAGAACGTATGTTCCCGTAAACACTGAGTGATTGGTTGGGTTCTGTGCCATCAAGATGTCCAATGCTGTGCAAAGCTGCTGATGACCAGCACCTCTGCAGTTTGAGAGGACTGGCTGACTGCAGTGGTGAGATTGACCTTTCGGTGATTGTCTTTGCTTTCTTCCGAGCCTGCACCTTTCCTGCTTTCTTTTAGGCAGAGGTGGTTGAGGCAAAGATGGTTGAGGCCGAGGCGATGGTGGCAGATGCAACGCCTTTTCTTGAGCCTGCTCTTTCTTTCCTCGTGGCTTGCCTGCTTCATCTGGGCAAAAGCGGTGTGTTTCTTTTGATCCTGGCTCTTGCTTTGTCTTGTTTCAACTTGTGCAGTCTGTGAAGTCGACTCAAAAGTGCTTTTGTGGCACAGGTACGGCTGTGATGAAGGTCTGGCTATGCCAATGGATATGGTCGTACGACCTGCAGGCAGTGGCTTGCAGAGGATGCTGACACGGCTGACTGAACCTGTATAACTGCTTTGTTAGTGAGGAAAAGGCATGGAGGGAACTAGACTTACTGATGCGATCCTTGACAGCGTGGTGGCAGTGGTGAAGTCTGAACACTGGCCTGATGGAAAGCTTGGAAGCTTGCGCTTATTATCAAACTCTGCTCCTCATGTGATATCTGCGCTTGATGGAAATGTGTTCTGGGTGAAGTCGATTGTGCCACTGATGCAAAAACGTCAATTTCTGCAAGCAGTGTGACGACAACGCCGGTGAGATGCGAGACTGTAGGTTCCATCGGTTGGGTCCTGTGCAAGCAATCATGATGTTCAATGCTGTGCCATGTTCTTGAAGATCAGCATATCTGCAATTTGAGGTAACTGACTGTAAAGCAAATAGTAAAGAGGCTGTTGTGAACGGCGTGCTTGGATGATGGATGCGTTTTTTGGTCTCTCAGGAAATGAAGTAATGCCTCGCAAGTTTGGAAGCTCGTTCTTGTTCGACCATTTTTTCAGGCATTCTGTTGGTTGCGAGTTTGATTTGTGTAGCTGCTGATGCAGGACCGTCAAGTGATGCATGCAGCAATTGTTTGTTGGCTGAGATACGCAGAGGCTTGTTGCAGTGAGCCTTGTGTGTTTTGAGGACGCGGAGGTCGATTGTTTGATTCGAGGTCTTGGATGTCGGTTGCTTCTGCTGAGACATAATCGTCAAATCATGCTGCAGCATATTCGACAGACCAGATGTTGGCTACCCAAGAGATATCAACCATGTTGGGAGCTTGGTACTTGTGTTCGTCACCTCTCTTGTGATGGATTGGCCGAGACGAAGCTGCGAAGCGATGCGTTTAGTAACGAGTGGATTTGGCCTGGTTTATGACTGAGTCTGTAACCTGTTTGAAATTTGACCGAGGCTCATCACCGTTTTGTGGTAGTCAATGCGTGTAGCAAAGGGTAAAGTAAATGGTCTGGTCCATGTCTGAGTTTGTGATTGACTCGTTTGTATGTGGGTAAGACTTGTGACCGGGTGTTATTCTGCTAGAGCAAGACCGTCAAGTAATGCTTGTAATAAAGAGTGGACTGTTTGGAGTGTCCGTGTTTGAACTTGTGATTGAGCGGAACGATTGAGCTTTGGTTGGTGGTCGCCGTTTTGTGGTATTCTGCTAGAACAAAACTGTCAAGTAATGCCCGTAGCAAGGAGTTGATCTGCCTCGGTCCATGTTTGGATGTAGACTGAGCGACTGGATTGAGTTCTGGCTGATGGTTGTGGCCATGCTGTGAAACCCCACTGGAGCAAACCGTCAAGTAATGCCCGTAGCAAGGAGTGGACTGTCTGGAGTGTCCGTGTTTGAACTTGTGGCCTAACGAATCTTGAGATCTGGCAGATGGTCGCCGTTTTGTGGTATTCTGCTAGAGCAAAACTGTCAAGTAATGCTTGCAGCAAAGATTGTCATGTCTGGTGGCTCGACTGTGGTCATTTGGTGGGCCAAGTGAGTGTTGGCAGTAGGAAGGAAGCTTGCCTGGTGCCTGTGTTTTGTTTGTTATGTTTCTGCTGAAGCAAGGCCGTCAAGCAATGTTTGCAGCAAGTATGGCTGGACTGATTCGGAGATTATCCATTTGTAGCAAGGAGTGCGCCATGACTCTGGAAGCTTTCGATGAATATCAGCATGCAGCGAAGTTGTAAGAGTGATTTCGGATGCCGAAAGGTTTGGTAACATGTTGGACAGAATTGTCAAATAATGCCATGACATGTTTAATCATCAACGCCACCATTGTTGCGTAGTAATGTTGAGCTGATCCATTTGCATAGTTTTGCTGGTCTCATCTGGCCTTGTGGATTTGACTTCTTTGCTCGGCCTGATGTTATGAACGAAGAACCAGTTGGACGTCTCGTGATGGTAGAGAGCCGTCGTTTGAGTTTGTGGTTTGAGCGTCAACTCGGTATCGTTTTTTGTTTGTCAGACGACTCGATAGTGATAGAGCAGCGTCTTGTAGATTGTGATGTGAGTGTTAACTCGGTGCGTCTTTGCTTTGCTTGTCTTGCCTTGAGAATTTGGGCAGTCTCATGTGAGTTTGCAATGTGAGCTTTGCCTAGGCATAAGTTGGCTGTGCTTGTTCGACGTCTCGTAGTGATCGAGTAGCGTCTTTGGTAGATGAGCGTTGACTCGGTGTGACATGATTTCGTGGCTTTGCCTGTCTGACGTGCCTTGTGGGTTGAGCAGCGTCTGGTGGCTTTGTGGTGTGAGCGTTAACTTGGTGTGACATGTCTTTGGGGTTTGCCGGTCTGATGTGCCTTGGGAGCTGAGCAGCGTTTTGTGGGTTTGGGGTGTGAGCCTGACCGTGCCTGTGTGATGTGCCCTGAGACTGAGCAGCATCTTTTGTGTTCATGGATGAGCGTTAACTCGATTTGACATCGTTTCGTAGCTGCGTAGTGTTGGCTTCGATCACTTTGTGCTTGCGGATACCGTTGAGTGTCAACTCAAGTACCGTCATTGCTTTGTGGCTTTTGGTGCGAATACTGATCTGGAAGTGAGTTCAAGTATCGCCGCGGCTTTGTGGTTTTGATGGTTGTGCATGAGGACACTGGTGGAGCGTTAACTCGAGTGTCGTCGTGCCATCGGGTATGACTCTGGTTTTGTGGTTTTTGGTGATGTGATTTGAGCTTTGATTGTGCTTCGGATGCTGGTGGAGCGTCAACTCGAGCATCGTCGTGCAATTGTTTTGAACCTTTGATTTTGTGGTCTGGCCTGTGTGGTTTGAGCCTTGGTTGTGCTTCGGATACTGTAGAGTGTTAACTCGAGCATCGCCGTGCAATGGACTTGTGGTTTTGGTTTGTGGTTTGGTCTTGTGGTTTTGTGGTCTGGCCTATGTAGTTTGAGCCTTGATTGTGCTTCGGATGCTGGTAGAGCGTCAACTCGAGCATCGTCGTGCAATGGACTTGTAGTTTGGGTCCTGTGGTTTTGGCTTTCATGATGTGCTTTCAGATACTGGTAGAGTGTCAACTCAAGTACCGTCGTGCAATTGGTTTGAACTTTTGGTTTTGTGGTTTGGCCTTTGATGTTTGAGCCTGCGCATACTGATTTGAGTGAGATCAAGTATCGCTATCGTCGGGCTGTGATTTTGCCTGCGATGTGGTTTCGCGTCCCGGTACTGATCTGAGCGTCAACCCAAGTATCAGCGTCGGTTCGTGCTGGATGTTGTTTGGGTTCTTGCCCATATGTCGAGATGGTGTTGAGACTGTGTCACAAGTAAGCAGACCAACACTATCTAAACTATGCTATATAAACTGCTATGTATCTAAAGCTGGTAAGCCAGCAAGGATTGTTCCAGGAAGTGATTTGCTGGACTTCGACAAGAACATAATGAACTTGGAAGCAGCAGGTTTCGGTCTCGGAAGAAGGATGATTCGCCGTCTCGAAAGAGGTCTCGAATTTCGTTTCGCTTCAAGGACTCGGAGAGGACGTTTCGATGTCGATAGTCTGGTTGTATCTCTCTTTTGGTAGATATGCCGGTCCACCGTCAAGTGGTTGCCGATCATCTGCTGTGTTTGTCTGTATTTGTCTGTGTTTGTTTGTGCTTGTTGGTTGTTTCTTGTAGATGGTGTAGATATGCCGGTCCACCGTTAAGTGGTAGCCGATCATCTTTTGTGCTTTATGTGGTCTTGAAAGAGGAACGGAGATGCAACAGTATGTAGGTTCGTTTGCTTCTTTTGCCGATCGTTTCCTGTGCTTGGTTGTGATTCTCGTAGGTAGTGTGAGTATGCCGGTCCACCGTCAAGTGGTTGCCGATCATCTTCTGTGCTTGTTGTGGCCTTGAGTGAGAACGGAGATGCAACAGTATGCAGGCTCTTTTGCTTTCTTTGATGGTTTGTTTTGATGTCAACGACTTGCTTTGACGTCGACAAATTGTTCTGATATAGCGGATATGCCTCGATGCCGACGATCCGTTTTGACGTCGCTCGATGACATGTTTTGGTGTCGACGATTCAATTGCTTGGATACCGACGACCCACTTTGATATCGACGGTTTGCTTTGGTGTCAGCGACTTGTTTTGCTGTCAGCGACTTGCTTTGGTGTCGACAATCCGCATTGACGTCGCTCGATGACCCGCGTTGATGTCGACGATTTCCTTTGATATCGTGAATTTGCTTTTGACATCGTGAATTTGCTTTTGACATCGTGAATTTGCTTTTGACATCGAGAATTTGCTTTTGACATCGAGAATTTGCTTTGAGGTCGAGAATTGCTTTGATGTCAATAATTTGCTCTGACCAGGCAAGATATGCCCATTTGTTTGCTTTTGTTCTTGAGACTTTGAGCCGCCAGAAGGTATACCGTCAAGTAGTACCGGAGCAGCAGTTTTTGTTGCGATTTGATCTGTAGAATAGATACGTCATGTAAGCCTTTTTGAGACCATGGCAGATGTGACTTGTCGTTTCTTGTAGACTTGGAACGTTTGGATGTCGGCCTGCCAGTGCGTTGAAGTTGAGTTGACCGTTGCGGGGTTTGTTGCAACGATCGTGGAAGGTGCGTCGTAGTTTCTGTGTGCAGTCGTAGTAGTTGCGACATGTCCGTGTTCGGAGAATTTTCGACGCCAACCTCCCCAGATAGCCCTTTCCCACCCACCGACCCAGGCTATCTGTGGCCTCTGCACTGTTTCTCACACCTCACCGAAGTCTGACCTTTTGACCAGCTCAAACCACCTCCTACCCCGAAACCACCATCCCCACCCCCACACACAAAGACATTCAAGAAGCCTCTTTAGGCTTCCAAGTCCTCATGAGAACGGGATCTTCATCCTCTCCAAAGAAACCCCTCTCGACACGGGCTGCCCGTACAGCAGCTGGCATGAAGGGCTTCCCCTCAAGCTCCTCCTTGCTATACAGGCTTGATTCCCCCACCCGCTCGGGGGGATGCTCCTCGTAAAGATTCTTCAACTTCTCGTTGAAGTTGTCCTTCCACGGCTTCATAGCATGGACATGCTGCAAGCATGCCGCCGCCCCTTGCCGCCAGTAAGCGGAAGCCAAACCATCTGGCCCAGGCTCCTCCTGGTCCGCACCATTCACCAACTCACGGAAGCGCGTATCTGCGCCTCTTCTCTCCACCGCCATTGCTTTCATGGTGCCATCGCGCTCGTTCTGGTCGAACGCTCTAATGCGCCCGAAATGACGCCTCTCTCTATCCTCGATAGCCTGCTTCGCCTGCAGCGAAGCTTCCTCCTCTGCTCTTGATATCGCACGCTCGATTCGCGTGACTTCATCTGTGCACCTGTACAGTGCATCCCGAAGAGCATCTCTCCGACTTTTATGCGCAAAGTGCATCGTCCTCTCCCTTGCGTTGTAACTTTGATGCCACCCAAGGGCATCTCTCCTCATCTTGTCCCTCCCCTCATTCACGGTCCTCGCCCGGCCGTCTCTAACCATTGCTTGAGCACCCTCGAGCTCAAACTGATCGTGTCGAGTGGCCTGCTCGACAAGATCGGCTCTTTCGCGGTCCATATCCGCAAGGGCAACTCCATTCCTCTGCTCTTGCCGCTCAACGGCATCCTTCGCCCGCACCAGGTCTCCCGCCAAACCACTCTCCTCTCGACCGCGCTTAAGCGTGGCCGGACCGCCACCACGACCACCAGCACCACCACCAGCACCACCACCAGCACGACCACGCACTTGCATTGTCCTTGGTGGTCTCGTCGCACCACCAGGATTGCCAGAGGCGTCGAGCCAGGGCTGCACAGCAGAACTAGCACCACCACTAGCACCACCACCAACACCACCAGAAGACATTTTCTACTCATACGTTAGCTTCATCTGCCCACGAACACCAATTTGAAAAATCGGGGAATAGGACAAGCAATTTGGATGGTCGAGGAGCGCAGATTTGGAGAGGGATTTCGAGGTTCGTAGGATTGGTGAATGGCAATTTAGGAGATGTGGATGACGGATTGTTTTCGTAAGTAGGTCTGAGCCGCCATATGGTCGTAGGTAGACATATTGAGGATAATGCCCCTTGGTGTTTGTGCTTTCGTGCTAGGACTCTGCAAAATCATCTAAGAGAGATATGTTCATGCTCTGGGGGATCTATAGAGGTGATACTGGCAGGCAGGGCTCAGTCTGTGAGAATGCTCGTATGAAGTGATTCTGGAGGACGCTGTGCTCGTGTGGGAAGGGCTTTCGTGCGTGATTGATGTGATTTCGTGCTTGAAACTGCGCTCTTCGACCAGGACCATTGCTGCTTGTGAGACGATCCAGGGAGGACTTACCAATATAAAATTGAAAAAAAAGAATTTGATAACGCTTATTAGGCGTAAAAACGAACAGTTGCAGGAGAACAGACCGAACTTGCTAGTATTATCGTTTTTGCAGGGGGCCATAGGAGGTGTGCGCAATCCGCAACAATACCTTTCATGTGCCGGCAAACTTACCGTATTCAATATCAGGAACACCACCACTAGCCTGAGCGCTCGATGCATATCAACGTCCTATGCTGCATCTCCCTACAAGCATGTTCACTCTTCTTCTTTCACCGCTCAACGGCATCATTCACTCGCCCAAAGTCCCTAGCCAAACCACTATTGTCTCGTTCCTGCTTCAGCGTGGTCACTGCCGGAAAGAGCTCAAGCATAAACAAACCCATGCCCCTTTCGAGTCACTAGCGACGATGTGCCAAGGTTGTCTAGGTAGTTGTCCTGCAATCAAGCATGTGCCGCTAAACTTATCGTTTTCGATCCTAGGTTCACCCATCACCAGTTTGGCATCGAATATTGGTTCTCCCGTCCATCTTCAAGTAATTCCCAACGAACTTCTGTGCTTATTACCTAGGTGCAATCGGCGAATTCATCTTTGAATCCATACAATGCTTTTGACAGCAGCTTGCCATGATGTTAATGACTTACTTTGATACCAATGTCCTCTTGACACCACATTAGCGCGACCACTGTCAGACTTCAAGCACCAACAATTCCTGGACTTGTCCCTCTTCGAGCAATCGGTGAGGTCTCTGGAGTCCCAGTGTCGTTTTGAACATACAGTTATACCGATCTTCCGTATTCCGCGCCAGGAACATGGTCACTAATACGGTATCAACACCAATTCCTACCTTTGCCCTTGTCCAGAATCTCGATTGTTTGCAACCCAGTCCTTGTCGCCTACCATGCAACATTTGACCCACAATGTGATGTTAACGAATGGGTCCAGGCAATCCGGCACCATAGTTCAGTATGGCATGGCGAACTCGATGGCAACACCCTTAAGATTAGTACGAGGCAACGTTAGGCAAAATGACAAATGTGGTGTGTTCATTGAAAGGTCGATTGTCCTCATTGACAACGCCTGTAAATCATCCTCATCATGAATCATCAATCTTGATCAAGCACATCGGTCCCGTAACTCTTCCCGGCCCAAACCCCCATCACCTCCAGCACCAGCACAAATGTTCTTCCTCTGAGCTAGCCACCAATATTCCCGGAAGCAGTCTCAAATCTTGTCCTCATGCAGGATGCCCGTCTCAGTTCGGTAGTTGTTTGTTGCTGCGCTAGTCCGTGATATGCAGATTGAAGGGGCAATTCGTCGACAACCGGACAGCTTGTCGACAGCCTGACAGCGTTGGTAAGAATAACTTTGCCACAATTCAGAGTAGCGAGGCGTTGCAGTCGTGGTGCTACAATCGTGCGGTATAGATGAAACTATTGAGCTGTTGAATGAAGCTAGAATAGGAACGCAGTTTGAGGAAGGTTACATACTTTGGCGGGCGCTAGCGAGAACCGCAGGTAAGTTTGGCGTCCGGAGTTCCACCCTACAGACGGCCAAGGCCGGCACTACGGTGCAAATTACAGCCAAAAGTGCCGGTGTGCCCGGCCACGTTGATCGCGCAGCGTGTGGTGGCACATCCCTACCGACCGGGCGATAAGCGCAATTTCCTACTGGTACCGCCCCACAGACAAGCATGTAGCCTACCGTGTGGTGCGGATGCTTTTAACGACTTCCCAGGTCGGCACCTCTTGCTCACACCATATCAGCCAGAATCTCGTCTAGCTCTCCATCCCACTCCTTCAGCTGCCCCAAGGAAGCACCTTGCACCAACTCTTTCTCCGCCACCCTCGCACGAAGCACCTCTAACTCTTTCTCATCCTCAGCGATGAAATTTCTCTCCATCTCAATCCCCTTCTTCACCTGATCGTGACTCTTCACGATCGTCAGCCTCTTCTCAGCTCTCGCCCACTTTTCTCGTTCAACGCTCTCCGTAGCGTCCCAAACCGACTTCTTCATCGCCTCCTTCTGTGCTGTCAGCCACAACGGCTTTAGTTGTGGTCGATTAAGACCTCTCATACCCTCACCCAAACTCAACCCACCTGCTAAAGTCGGATTCAATCCGAACCCGCCATCATGCATATATGATCCGGAGATCATACTTCCCAGGATCTCCACAAAATTGGCATGGCCAGGAGCCATGACATCCATCAAGGCAAATGTCTTGATGCAGTACTCATCACCGTACAAGTACTTCAACGCCGCCGTATACAAACCAAATGAATAGTTTGTGGCCTCATGCCTTTCGTGCTGCACTGCACGCTGATGGCCTCTCTCACCGAAACCTACCTCACACAAAGACCACTGCACATCAGCAGTCCTCTCTTCACGCGACATATCTTTTTGAAGCTTCTTCAGCCTCGACCTCATCTTCACAACCCACTCACTCACCTTCTTGACAGCCTTCTTCGACGCCAAGTATTTCCTCCCAAGGATCTTGTCTCCACTGACCTTCAATTGTGGATAAGCATCATCCACACCTTTCAAAAGCTCCGTGTTCATGTACTGTGCATCACAGTACTTACTCATCACTTCGACCACCTTCACCATCTTCTCAAGAGATGGACCACAACCTCCTTGCGGCAACACCACATCCTCTTCAACCTGAGAAGGCTGCCCACCAAACTCAGCTCGACTGCTGATCGAGGTATACACCTGCGGCCAATTCTGCTTGCAGTGTCTCTTCTGCACCATCTTCTTGAACTGGGTATCCCGAAAATACCTCGCCATCACAGTCCCCTTCAACACCTCACCAAGCATATCCTGGTCCATCTGTGACAGGTAATGGTATACCAAATCCACCGTACCTGGTTTTGTGGTCTTTTCCACAAATTCATCCCACGACGCCCTCCCCGGATTCTTCTTCTGCATATCTCTGGCAATTTCTACCAGATGCTTCTTGAGTCCTACCAATCCATATTGCTGAAAAATCAGCGCCATATTCTCTTGCCCCGGCTTCACCTGCCCGACTCCTCCCACACTCATCTGAATGTCAGTCATCTTTCAAATTTGAATTGGTTTCAAATGAATTGTGATTGAAGTGAAGGACTGATCAGAGGGGAAGATGCGAAGCTGCGGAGTAGGGCGCAGGCTGGGGTGGAACGCGGAAGGTGCGCTGGAACTTCACGGCGGAGGAAGGATCTGAGATGGATGTTCTTGCCATGTCTACACATCAGCAGGCGAGTACCTCTAGCGGAAGGAGCGTCAGTCACTGCAACCATATGGAGCTCAAACATCTCGATCCCGATGTACACATCAGTACGCACGAATTTTCCGGGCAATGCATCCTCAAACGGGTGTCGAGAGGACTCGGACTGGACTCCCACCTTGTATCAATCTCCTCTTCGGTCGCTTTAGTGGGCTCAATGCGCTACCTACCTTCTTCGTTGAATGGGCCGATCTCTGTCGTGGAACAGCTGCACCGCTTCGCTCCGTAGCACACTGATGGGGTAGATTGTCGCCCCCAACAATTTGGACGGCTGGGAAGTGTCTCGTCGTGTCATTAGTAGCCAATGGCGAAGTATAGCGCTCGGTTCGTAGAAGGAACTTCTACCTTACTAGCAGATTTGATCGATCTGGGGAACAGAACAGTAATACTCATATTGTTGACAAGACCGCAGTATGCAGCGCAGATATGGCACCGGATATGGCGCCTTTGTGGATTTGGAACTGGGAATTCCCGGCTGCGTTGGAGTTGACATGACCGCTGCCAGTGTTGAGTAAGAAGTCTTGGGCTTCCTGCAATAATCGTGGGGATTATGGCGTAGTCTTTGATGATACGCACTCGTAGCGGCTGCGAAGTGTCCCTCGTGTTCGGTGAACGACCCGCGTTGAAGGGACGGCTGACCGGTACGGTCGAAGCCACTCCTCCCCAAACAGCGCTTCCTAACTCACCGACCGAAGCTATCTAGGGCCTCTACAACTCGCACCACACCAAGTCTGACTTTACCGGTACGGACTTCTCTCGAAAACTGTCAATTGAGTGGATGGTCCAACGATGAATGCATCCAGGTATGAGACCCATCTGTTCTACCTTGCCGTCGTATACGTCCCATCTGGGTAACGGTGCGGTTAGTGGCTTGGTTAACAAACTGGACCGGGAAGTGGAGGTGAGTATGGATTTCGAGAATGTCTTTTGGCCCAATTTCCTTACCGCCGAGGATGGTAGCCGTTGAGATGTCGCTACCATTGACCCAATTTGAGAATTCGTAGCCCGCAACACATTCGCCGCTATTATTAATTCAACCACCTTGACAGGCTTATCATCGTCCTAACAATGATATTCCATGGCTGCAGCACTCCCACCTTCCTCACCAGAATCCTCAGCTTCATGAGGCAACTGCTGGCGACCTCCACACAGCCCACCGACAGGTCACAGTCTTCTCGCCGCTTTACCCAACAAGCCGAATGGTCTCGTCCGCTAGATCTCCTCTTCAGACTCCTCAAGCTGCCTTCTCTCCTTCAAAGATGCTTGATTTGCACGCACAAGATCTGCATTTGCTGCATCGAGCAAAGCTGCAACCCTAAGCCAGTTCAAACGACATATCGATGTCCTCGATCTCTTGTATCCGCCGGGTCTCCTCTTCAGACTGCTGAAGCTATCTTCGCTCCACCAGCAATGCTTCGTTCGCACTGGAGTATAGAGGCCAGATAAGTAGTTCGTAGCCTCATGGGTGCGATGCTGCATCGACCTTCGGAATCCACGGATACCAAAACATGCCGAGCTGAGGCACTATGATAGAGCTTCGTCCCTGCTGGCGCCATTCTGGCTACTCTGCTGCATGTCTGATTGCGCTCGGTCGGCGGCTTTCGAGGTACGAGAAGATACGATTGAACTGTGAATTTGGTAAGGAGATCTGAATTATAGTTTGTGAGCAGAACAATTCTAGTGCGGATTTCGTTCGAGAACTGTTCCTGTCAGTCGCAATTCCAGTTCATCTCAACCTTCGACCAACCTTCAACTTCTCTCACACTAAGCTGAAATGAATTTTGCTTCTAATTTCTAAGCCCAGCCGTCGTTGCAGCTCCGGCCGCGCTCGATTAAGCCAGTCAATGCCGCGAGGCCCAATAATGCCGCTGATGGCGCTTCGCGAAAGAATTGTCCAGGCTGATGTCCTGGTACCTCCTGCTCATGAGGTCCCCACAGATGATCGCATCTAGGACATTGGGGTCCATTGAGCTGAGGTAGACATCTACCCATGAAGTTGCACCGCCTGCGACATCCAAAAACTTCCTCCAAAAGGCCGCATTCTTCTTCTCTCGCTCTTCCTTGGCCTTCTCTGGCTCCCTCTCGGGTATCTCCTCCTTGCTTCTGGGTCTCTTCGGGCGAGAGATCAGAGAGCGAATAGACTTGAATAAGGTCAAATGTGGGCAGGCCTCGAAGATTAAGGATGAGAAGGCTAAAGAAATTGAACGAGTGGCGGAGTCCAGAATTCGCCGAGCGCCTACTCGAGGCATTACGAGAGAGGGGAATCGGAGATGAGGAGTCCTCTTCCTCAATCTCCCTTCTTCTCTCTTTGAATGCTTCGGCCCGCTCTTCCTCAACCTCTCTTCTCCTCTCTTCAAGCGCTTCGGCCTTCCGGCGATCGCGAGCTGTCGGTGCCATTCCCGCACTGTCTCAAACTTATGATTCCATCGCGGCGTAGACGTCCCCAAGGACCACCAACATTACCACTCTTACCATGGAGCTTGCAACCGCCATCGAGACATTGCCCATCGATACCGAGCCTGAAGCTCTTCTCTCGCCGACGCATCCATTTCCTTCTGTGACAGTGAATGCAACACACAACTCCAGACAGCTTCACGTCCAACTTGTGTAGCATCTTGTTGCATTAAAAGTGCAACGAACTTTGTAAGCATATCGTCGGATCCGAGTGACTGCACGCAGATTCTCTGCAGAAACTCGAACACCAGTCTCTGATGTGCAGGGCATACTTTCCAGTTGAGATCGAGGATAACCCGCAACAGCTGAGGTAAGAGACTTAGTGGCACACTTTGCAAGTATTTCTGTGCCATGACTCCTGCCTCTTCGAATTTCCTCCGTGCCGAATGTTCGTAACCGTCCTCGACAAATTGAATTGCATCCTCGAAGAGCACTGGCATCTCGAACCGTCCCGCAAGAAGTGCTCGTGAACTACCAGAAGGCTGCGACCGGATGCAGTCAGTAATACTATACACGAGTAATTCCGTCGGTTCTCGTGAAGTAATTGGGCGTGTGATCGCCGAGGGCTTCGCAGGTAGTTCGACGTTCAGCCACATCCTTTGTCGTACCCCACTCTCCCAGTCTCTGCGTCGGACCTTGTACCAATCGATGGGTCTACCTTCGAGGTCATGGGTAGGAAGTGCTTCATCTTTGCGGATGCAGTCTTGCGCAATGCGAACAAATGCGTCTTTCTGGCTGGATGGAATGGTTTTGGTGATACCCCACTGCTTCAGCCTCTTCTTGTACATTTGCATACTGCATCTCGTTAGCTTTAGCCCACTCACCAATCAGCCACTAACGTTGCGTTGAATCCATCCTTGCGTGCTAGGAAGTCCCTAGTCTCAAACAGGCTTCGATTCTTGATGATGTACAGGTCGTGTACTCGTGAGCGCATGGCTTCCCACTCCTTGTCCGAGTAGATCCGTGGCTTTGTTGGCCTTGCAAAGCGGGTCACAGTACTGGAAGCAGCCGCGAGCTTCACGCCGCCAGCAGGGATAGCATAATGCTGGAGCTCAATCTCAGAAGTTCTACTGGTGCCCCCCTCATGGCAGTCAGCCTGATCAGGAGGAAAGCTGATTTGAGGTGTGCAGCGACGTTGTTGCATCCCATTCTTCTTCGCCATGTTAGTCGATGTAGAGTTCGTCGTCCATGCTTCGGTGACCAAAGGAGGGAAGATGTCTGAAGTGGTGGGCCAGGCGACAACCCCACAGCCAATAGAGAACTTGAACGCTTTCCCCATCGCGCTATGCCACTTCAGAAGTTTCTTGCATTAGCGTTGGGTGAGGAGATTATACTGCTTTTGGCTTCTGGGGGGCTCCCTAACAACCAATGAACTTTCGCCCTCGCAGTCGATGTTCGGATAGAACGCAGTCCCGTTTTGTACGTGGACGGCCATCTCGGCCTCTGCCTCTTGGGATTGCTCTTGACCCCTGCCTTTCGACCTTGCTTGCTATGGCGGCCAATTCCAACGCCTAGCCCCAATGCCCTGCCGACTCGGACCTAATCACCTAGTCTAAGTCCTAGCTACCAACGACAACCTAGCAAACTACCTCCGCAATTCTGAGCCACCACATCCTCGCTACTGGCCGTATGGATGCAAGCGAGCGATGGGACCAAAATGATGTACAGCATCTCGTCCCTGTGAACTTTTCCGGAGCCCCCCGTAGCTGTCATTGACGACCTCATGTTCCTCCACTTTCCCAGGGCTGATCCGCCATATCACAACCTTCAGTACAGCAATGGCTGCTTGTAGACCAGAACGACCATCAGGTCGACCGCTAGCGGGGTATGCAGCAGGGTCGTGATCGCCTCCAGACCGGCTGCGCTGTGAACAGAGGTCATCGTACATATGACACACAGCCGTTGCCAGATTACTCGGCAACGACAGTTTGGTCGGCTCGGCGTGTCATGGCGGGATTGAACGACTGCTCCCTGGCGGAGCAATGGGCATGTCTCGGAAAGCTGTCCTATCTTCCCGTACTGTTGACGCCGCAGCGATGTCGTGGCGAGTGTATGCGAGATCCAGGTATTACGAGATATGAGAATGTCGACAACATTCGAGTTGTGGATGCAGCTGGTCGTCGATCGCTGTCGAAATTACGGGGTTCGATACGGCATGCTGCGCTGATTCTTCCTTCCTCCTGCTCCTCCGTACCATCGTCAATCTGGTGAGTGTACTGCCTTGGTAGGCCTTTTAGATGAAGGGCCATTTACGAAAGCTCGATGATGGATATGAAAAATCCACAAGGGGTTGTGCACCGCATGTGGGTCTGCATCTATCACAGTCCCAGCAAAGGCGTGTTCACACCCCCATCAGGACAAGTACCATACTGAGGAGCCTCGCATGCTTGATCGACCCACAGTATCTACGTCACTTTATCATACCCTCAACCAGAAACCTTCCCCAACACACCCTCCCACGGCTTCAGCACGAGCTCTCCACTCTTTGCCTTATCCGCCCTCCCTTTTGTATAGTTACTGCACGCCCAGTACTCCACCTCTTTCGTCGGTATCATCCACTTCTGCTCCTTTCCGCTGAAGTTTAACACCACCAACCACTTCTCGCCCTCCTTACTCGTCCTCACATACCCAAACACATTCTCGTCATCCTTGTTGACCTCCTCGAATCCACCATACACAAATACATCTGCATGCTCCTTCCTGTCCTTCAAGCCCCTCTGCCAAAACTGCCAAGTACTCAATTCATCCCCTTCATACTTCATCTGCGCCTCAGCATTGACAGTCTTCCAATCATCCATTATTCGCATCCAGGGTTCGGTGTCCGCATCACAGAATCCCGCGTTCGGCGATGATGACCACTGCATCGGCGTCCTGGCATGGTCTCTCGCCTTCATCTGAATGATCTTTCGGCCTAACTTCAACTTCTCTGGGTCGTCCTTGTAGATTGTCTGACATTTGTTCCAGTAGTTAACGGTCTCGATATCCTTATATTCACGCGGATCCCACTCCATAGGCGCATTCTTGATACCGATCTCTTCACCCTGGTAGACGAAGATCGTGCCACCCAGGGTCGTCTGCATCAACGAGAGGAGCTTCGCACCCTTGTCGCGCCATTCATCGCTGTCATCTGTATATCTGCTGACCGACCGAGGATTGTCGTGATTTTCAATGAAGACACTGTTCCAGCCATCTCGCTCGATCATGACATTCTGCCAGCGTGATACGATGCTCTTCAACTCCTTGACATCCCAGTCTTTCAGTGCCATCCGGACGTTTGGCTTGTCAATATCTACGAGCGCGAAGATGAAGATCATGTTCAGCTCCTTCGCGTTGGCACCGACAGTTCGCAGAATCTCATCCTCCGAGTCCACACCGGGCATTTCACCAACAGTGATCGTGTCGTACTTGCTCAGTACCTTCTCGTACATCTCATGCATGTAATCATGCATCTTAGGGCCATTGACAAAGAATTGCGTGCCGGGCTGATACTTGTGCGTGGCAGGATCGAGCACGATCGGCGCCTCTGGATAAGTCGGCACTTTGCTGATCATGTTGATAACGTCCATCCGAAAGCCTGCCACGCCCTTATCGAGCCAAAAGCTCATCACATCCCAGACTGCTTCCCGCACCTCTGGGTTCTCCCAGTTCAGATCCGGCTGATCGGGGGTGAAGACGGAGAGGTAGTACTGGCCAGTTTCGGTATCGTATGTCCATGCCGAATTTGCTTCACCAAGGATCTGGGCCCAATTGTTCGGTGGTTCTGGTGTGCCAGCCTCGTTTCGAGACTTGGGGTCTTTCCAGATATACCAGTCTCGCTTCGGATTCGATTTGCTAGACCGTGAATCGAGGAACCACTGATGCATGTTCGAAGTGTGATTGACGACCAGGTCCATCATTAGCCTCATATCGCGCTTCTTGCATTCCGCGATGAGCTCCTCGACATCCGCGACACTGCCGTAGATCGGGTCAATGTCCTTGTAGTCTGCGATATCGTAGCCCATGTCGGCTTGAGGAGACTTGTAGATCGGGGATGTCCATACGATATCGACCCCCAGGGATTTGAGGTAGTCTAGTCTGGAAGTGATGCCTTTGACTGTACCCCAGCCAACACCTTGTTCATTCTTGGCGCCTGGATGTGCTTGGAAAGAAGATGGGTAGATCTGGTAGATGACAGACTCTTTCCACCATTTGGGTGTATTGTAGGTCGACATATTTGTGACAGGAGAATAGGACCTAGGACGGAGAAGCGATCTCTGTGCAGTTGTAGAATGTAAGGAGAGACTTGTTCGAAACAACAATGGTTTGAAAGCAGGTAACAAACGACGAACAGAGTTGAGCATGAATATCAGAGAATAGCTACAACGTCCTAAGCCTTTTTATGTTAAGACACCTACCTTTCAAATTTTGGTACATTCGACGGTCATCACCAAGGATGACGCTTGAGCCGCATCATGTCAAAAGGTACCGCTGCGGCTCTCTCGTCAAGAATCGTATGCTGAGCGGCATGATTCTGCGAGAGAAAGACCGATGAGATCATGTCATATGTTTCGAAAGAATGATAGTTCACAGTACGATGAGATTCCCGATCCTATTGGGCCCACGTGATGCACGCTAAGGGTTGAGCAGTGAAAATGAAGCCGCTGTCCCACTTGCGCAGCGTCGTCTCCAAGCATCAATTGGAGCTTCAAAATCTACACGTCGGTCGCAGCTCTACCGGCTCATCGTTCGTCGATCTGTGGGCATACTCGTACATGCTGCGCTCGAAGATCACTTCTGCTCGTTTTCAGCCGTGTGTGCAGCGTGGTCTCCTGCCATTTCATATGCAACATGAACCTCCTGGAAAGCTTACCTATGTCGCAACTCTGTCAGCTCATGGAATTGTGGTACAATATCGCGCTTTTGTTTACAGTTCAACGTCAATTTACAGGCCGAGGATGTGGAAACCTGCGCTGCCCCTCAAGGCCTGTCAAGGCCCTCTGAGGCCCTTGTCACTTCTTACGCGAATGACTCATGCCATTTTGTATAACTAACGGCCGGCTAACACAGCATAGGCAGCGTCCGAATTCACGACAGAAGCCTCGATCTGCTCTGCTCATCGCCAAAATGCTCATCCTCCACCACCTCGGTATCTCCCAGTCCGAACGAATCGTCTGGCTCCTCGAAGAACTCGAACTGCCCTACAAACTCGTCCTGCACACTCGATCCCCCATTCTCTCTCCAGATTCTCTCAAAAGCCAACCCGGCAACGCGTTAGGCAGGGCGCCATTCTTCGAAGACACAGACGAGAACATCACCCTCAGTGAAAGCGGCGCAATCTGCGACTACATCATCTACAAGTATGGAGACGGCAGACTAGCTCTCAAGCCATCAGACAAGAATTACCCTGAGTACCTCCGCTACTTCCACTTCGCCAACGCATCACTACAAGCATCATCGGCGACTAACATGTCGCTCGCCGCGCTCAATCTGCCAGCAGACAACCTGACCGTGCAATTTGCGAAGGCACGTCTTGCCGCAAATTACCGCACCCTCGACGATCGACTCAGCACAAACAAATACCTTGCTGGGGAGGATCTCACAGCTGCAGACATCATGACGCTCTATGTTACTAGCACGCAGCGGTATTGGGGACCTCAGATCAATCTGGGAGAGTACAAGCATATCCTGCGATGGATGAAAGATTGTGGTGCGCGGCCTGCCTACCAGCGAGCGATGGACAAAGGAGACCCGGAGATGAAGAGGCTGTTGGGTGCTGAGGCGCCGGACAAGAGCATGATGGCTGCTGGAGGGACAAATTCCAGTCACTGGAAAAAGAGCAGCCTGTAGATGACAAAAGAAAGAAAGCCGTGGGCAGCGGCTTGACAATTAGATTAGCATCTCTGCTCAACATTATTGGGTGCCCGAATGCATCTCTGTTCCATCTTCTTGCGTTGGACATTTGCGCTTGCGCTTACGATTTGGAGCAAACCTTGCGGGCTAATATTCGACCGGGCCAACTCGCCAATTGTCCCGCCGGAGTCCAAAGGTCTCGTTGACCGTCCGCCAGCATTGCACCGTTATGCCTTCACCGTTCATGATCGTGTGGCGCATCACTCGAGAGTTTCGACAACATGCCATAAGTATAACTCCAAGCCAGGCAATATCTAAGTACAACTCCAAGCCAAGCATTATCAAAGCAACCTGTCCAGATCAATTGTTAATACCCTGAGAACCTGCGAGTCCGTACATATTCCACACAAGCACCGCAACCATGAAGATCATCCTCACTGGCTCAACAGGCTTCGCTGGCTCCGAAGTCCTCGCACAATGCATCGCGTCGACATCGATCACCTCCATCATCGTTCTCAGCAGGCGACCACTCAAAGACTCTCAGAAGCACGACAAGGTCAACAACATTATCATGGCTGACTTCAAGGCCTATTCGCCAGAAGTGATCAAGGAAATCTCGGACGCTGACGCGTGCATATGGTGAGTGCTGCTGTGGCTACGTGCGATCTTCTCTGACCAGCTCAGGTGCCTCGGCGGTACCTCAATCGAAGCAGAAATCGACTTCCCAATGGCCTTCGTCCGAGCCATGACCGAAAGCTGGTCAACTCGCAACAAGCCCTTCAGATACGTCCACTGCAGCGGCATACTCGCCGAAAAGGACCAGGCGAAGAGTCTATGGTTCCTTCCAGAAGGCCGACGCGCCAAGGTATGTCGATAGCTCACCGATGATCGGAGACATACTAACACCAGCCAGGGCCGAGCTGAAACACAGCTGTTGCAGTATGCCACCGACACAGAATGCAAAGATATGTGGCAGACATATATCATGCGACCATCCATGATCATGCCGAAGGAAGCGAGTGTCATCCAGAGGATTATGAGCTACCTGCTCGGCTCGGTCCGAGTTGATGAGCTGGCAAGGACTTCCATCAAGCTTGCGAGTACGACCAGTGCTTCGACAATATTGGAGAACGATGATCTCGCAAGATTGGGTCATTGATCGTGAAAACCATGCCATGACACGCATCCCACGGCTGCCGTGCTCCTCTCGTCGATTCCTCCGGAACACGAGACAAACATATCTCACTGCAGCAAGACACCGACGTTCCAATGATTGACCCCTGATACTATCCACACTCTTGCTCCGCCGGCATTTGATGAACACTGTTCTCTCTCCAATGATTCTGTCACTGCAGAATTGTCAGGGCGAGCTGGGTCCAGGAACCACGACCACACAGCCACAGTCAATGGTTGCTACGATGAGGGAGATATCTCGCGGGACCCCTGTGCAAATTCGAGGAAATTCAAGACAAGCTATCCAGATATCAGTTTGTGAGTGGGGTGTAGGATCCGCACGATTTCGGAACCATCTGAAGCCATTGCTGCTCTCATCGCGAAGTTTAACAGGTGGCGAAGTGAAGAGACCTTGTAGACCAGTTGTCGGATTCCCCTGAATATCTCTACGGACCATTGCTTCGGCGTGCGAGGGACTTACCACGGATAGAGTTTGGAGCCGTCATAGATTAGGGAGGATAAATCGAGAGTCTTCTGAACGTTCGGCGCCGGCGAAATAGGTGATAAATCCACGAAGACAAGCCACATTTCTTTGCTCTTCGGCAAACGTTGAAGACAACCCATGACTGTATGTGGGCTGCTTATGCGGCATTGGTAATATTGACCAGCTATCGAACAATTGCCGATTTGTCTGGCCGGGTTGCTATGACCCGGCATGCTGATACTCGCACTGCCAGAGCCGGTCGGCTCACCCGTGTCACTCTTGTGTTGTCTCTTTGGCATGCATTGCTGAGATGCTTGGTTTGCGCACCAGTCGAGAAATCGACGTGGTATACGGTCAGGGTTTGGTCTGCGCAGCATTGAGGCATGTGGGAACGAGAAAAGCCAGCGCGACAGATTGCGATGCCTCCGGTCAGTCCTTGGGACAGCCACTGCTAGCTCCAATTGATGCTGATCTTGCAGGACCTGAGGCGACGTGTTCTGGTATGCACATTATCGTTCGACAAACCACTGCTAGTCAACAATGCGGAAAGTGGCTCATCGGATCCGGCAGGATGAACGCCTTGGTTGGCGCGAACTAGCTTGGCAAGCTCATTTGTGTTGTCGCCCTCATTGGTGTAGATATGGCAATTCGGCCAGCACGGTGCATGAGCCGCAATATGTTGGAAAGGGTCCGTAGACTAAACATGCAGAGGCATAGAAGTCTGTTAGCCAACCCAGGAAATCTGCCTGAAGCACATTACCATCAAAGCCAGCCGAATAGGAGACGGGGTTCCTCCTGGCTAGTCCAGCATGGTCAGATCCACGATTTCGATCTTCCTCCCTCGATTTTCATTGCCATCCCTCTCTTGCAGATAGGCTCCAGACGTCTCCACCGGCATTTCCGCAGATGCGTAAGGTTCTTCGTGGTAGCCTGGGATAGCTTGGTAGCCTATCTCATCTGACATGCAAGAGCTGAAGTTCCAGGAAGTGCCGGTCGCCGAGGCCATATCGTCCAGCTCTTGATTCTTAAACCCGGAGTGCATGTATTGATCTGTCACGTCATCCATAGGATTTGAAGTGGCGTTGCTAGAGCTATTGTGAGACCAGAAGCCATCGCTCTCGTTCGTAGTGGTCGGTGCACTAGATGGTCCTGCCATTGACTGCTCATTATCCGCTTCCGTAAGATCGATCGTCGGTTTCGGAGCTGTTTCAGGCTGCTTACCCATACCAAGGATCTTCAACGTATCTGCGAGTGTCAGCGCATCCTCAGCCACACGCATAAACCCACCTTCACTTCTGTATTCATACAAAAACGTTGCCATCGGCCACATGTCCACCTTTCTCGTGTGCCTCACCCTGGGCAACTTCGGCAGGCCTCCATCGAACTCCGACAACATGACAGCATTGCCTGAATCGTAGATGTTTCCTTCGCTAAAGAAATCAGGATGATCCCAGCTGCCAGAACTCGCAGGTCTACCGGTCTCCCTCCAAACCTCAATCTTCAGCGTGCCGTGCAAACCCGAATCGAATTCCCACGGCTTCTGAACCCAGCCTTGCAATTCATCGACCCAGTAACGCCTGCCTCTCTTGCGGACACGGTATGTACCACTCCGTTCCCACCGTTCGCGTTTGATAAATGCAGAACCGATCTTGATGTTATCGAGGTATGTGCGGAACACAATGTACTCAGCCTCGTCGCCATCGATGAACGTGAAGCCGCAGTGTACTTTGAAGTCAACCGCGAACTCATAATGGTGCTGTTGCTCAAGGTCTATTACTGCTGCTATGCCAATGTACTTTTGTGAAACGACTGACTGGTCTTGGTCGGTGGGGTTTGAATATGGCGGATCGTGCTCGATTATTGGTTGCCATGTCGTTGTGGATATGCCGCCCGAGTTGCGTTGTTGCGGCGATAGTACGGTCACTTCGAAATTGCTCTGGGTGACCATAATGGCGACGGCGATGTATGCTGGACAGATACATGCATGTTACCAGAACTTATGAAGAAGTCGGCTGAGATATGGCTGAGAGTGGTGGTGTCAGTGCACAAGTGGGACAACAGGCGAAAGGCAGTTGCTGATGCCTGTCACGAGGACCTGCAGTCCGAACCCTTGCTTCTTGTGGATGCATAGTCGCACAACACCAATAGATATTCGGAGTCTTAGGGAGTGGTTCCAAAGCAAGAGATAAGTAACCGGACAAGCAAATGTAGGACTTGTGTTGGATAGATGTTTGAATTGACGTGAAATGATGCCTAGCAGATGTGGAAGATGAGTCTATCAATCCAACAGGCCGAAGATTGGTGGACAGACAGAAAGTGCGCTTTTGGTCTTGTGACCGCGCCTGCTTACACCTCTGTAATCGACCTAGCTACGCTAGCATGATGAGGCCAGCAAGCTTCCAAAGTCTCCTGGTCTACTAGGAAATGCGATTACTATCAGCACTGTACAGTTTTATTGGCGGACGAATTGGCAAGGTACTTCGCAAGAGTATTATGGACCACTACTATATATTACATTCCATGCTAATCTATCGCGCATAAAGACCTAGGGGCTGTTGTACACTCATGTGGCTAAAAAACGCTGCGTTACTCACCAATATCTCTTCGTACTGATCCGCGAACCCTGACCAGCTGCCATTTCATTTGCTGGGGTGCGTCTGTTCAATCTCCAACACCATCGTAGCGATCACACCACGATGCCCCGCATCGACCTGAACGCTTCCTCGTCTAGCCTCCTATGCTCCTCCACCGGCAACGTAGGCCCCAAAGCATCCGCTGCTACGCCCAGCACCTTCTCTGGCGTCGTACTATCGACCGACATATGACCGGACCATTTCGACAGCGCGGTAGCCGCAGTAATCGTGCTGCTTGTCCGTCTCAATCTGTCCGACAGCCTTCGAAATTTCTGAAAGCTGCTTTTTGTCGAGGAGCTGAGCATCGACACATCGTCCGCTGTATGTGGTTCAAGGTTGCGTGGCAACGCTGTTGGAGCCACGAGGGAAGTCGTTTGGTCGAATTGCGTCACGCTCTGACCGAGCAAGTCCCAACACTGCTTGGCTTTACAAGGACCGATGTGGAGGCCTTGGGGTGCGAACAATGGTTGGCTTGGGTCACACATCCAGATCGCTTGGAGTAATTTGTGGTTGATGTTGACTTCGGTGTTTCCCTTGTCAGTCGATGTTACGTCCACTTCAAGCACGCTTGTAGCAGCTGTTAGGCGGTTCGGTATGTCATCGTTGGCAAGTCCACAAAGCTGACCACGCTCGTGGAACTCCTGTGCAACAATCAAGCCGATAGCATCAAATACCAGCGAGACGAGTGCAGTACTGTGGCACCAGCTGACATGTCTGGCTATTCGCTGGACATTTGATCTTAGTACGTCAGAGATCCGCTGAGCTAGCATGATAGTGTTCGTCCTTCGAAGTGTGACCGAGCGTGGGTATGACCCTTGTGATAGGACCAGGGCTTCAGTGATGATGCATATTGCGAGACTTCAATCAGGTTCCGCAGCTCCAACACAACCTCTCGACAGCCTCGAAACATCGCGTAAATTTTCTCAGTGCGCTGTCCTTCTAAGAGCTGCGCGTCCAGGCGTTTTCTGTGTTCATCTCGATTGTCAACCCACTCGCTAGGCTCGTCTGAGGCTTTCAGATCCAGGATGGAGAGGTGGCGTAGATCTTGATATAGATGTGAATATTTGTCACGCAAACTCTTTGACGCCGATAGGTAAATATCAGCGTCAAGGTCGAAGAACTCGTTCGCGAGATGGAGACTGGTATTGTCCTTGGCGTCCGCCAGGCCATCTTGGATGCCAGCTAGTCGAAGAGCAATAGCATAAGCTGCGTTGTTCCTTACCCTGGGCCTTGCCAGTAGATCAGTGTAGTGTTCCAAAGTGCTTTCCAGTTTCGATTTCATCGCTTCTGAGAGCACCGAGCGACAGCAAAGGCGTGCGAGTGCTCTGGCGTAGTGTAGAGACTGAACCACCTCATTCTCATCCAAAAGCATCTGATATAGGGGTCTCCAGCGCTTGAAGTCCTTCTCGCCTTTGAAGAGATCCATGCAGCAACAGTCGATATCAGGAACACCTGCCCCAGCGGCTTCCATCTTCTGCAGTATTCGTGCTTGAGCTTGAGCGCCACTCAGGTTGGATGGCACATTAACTTCAACGCCGAATAGTGGGGAATCATCGACAGTTCTAGCCACATCCGCCTTGTTGTCTTCGGTTACAGGTGTAGGTCGCACACGCTTCTCTGCATGTGCTTCCAATCTCGCATCGCTTGACGGAATATCGCCCGGGCCATCGATGTCGTGGGTAGCAATGTGGGTCTCGTTCCGGAGAGCACTGTTGGCTGTAGAAGTCTGGTTGCGATCGCTGCAGCTGGAAATGGACGACTGAGGTGAAGGGTTTGACCTATTTCGGACCAGCATCTCCCACTCCGTCATCTTCCTCACAAGTTGGCCGTGGTTGACACAAAAGCCTTGCTCAAATAGTTCCTGGCACATCTGTTGCCTCGAAAGACCTTGATTATGCCATGACGTGATGAGAGGTTTGAAACTTTCCCACTCCTCGTTCCTCAGTCTTGAAGCATATACCTTCTGTCCAGGCATGTAGTGCCTGAAAGCTGTGGCCATGACTTCTACCACAAAACTTCCCCGTGAGATGCCTTTCTCTCCTCAATCCATGGTGAGAGCGGTAGATATCTGCAGAAGCTTGATCGATAATTGTTCGATTTCCGTTTTGAGAATCGTAGGGAGCTGCATGGTCTATCAGAGCGACAAGACCAACCAGATAGGTGGCGTCGAGGTTGGCGGCGACCATGCATCGTTAGCTGCTTGTGCCGCATGGGAGCTCGCAATCGACAGGTCAAGATCGAAAGGCTGAAACAGATAATGCAGAAGTACCTTGCCGTTACAACGTGGCAGTCATGTATTAGACGTCAGGTATGTATGATAGCGGAGATGAGCTTGGAGCGAACCTTCGTTGTCACCAATGACGCTGAAGCGAAGTTGGCGCCAATCTCTGGTGCCGGGGGAGAGGCCCCCGTGGCGCGTGCCGACTTCGCCAGCTGAGGAACTTTCCATGAAAGTGCCAGGTACAAGGATATGTAACTCCTGCGCCTCTCTGTCACACAGGCACAAGAATCTTGGTCTCATCTGACGAGAATGCCGCCAACGACGTTTCCTACGATATCGGAGCCAGACAGACGCCACAATTAGGCCTAGTACTTGAGCTAGACGCTTCTCTATTAATCTAGATAGAAGCCTAAACCTCGTCTAGTCTTCGCGCACGACTGCATGCGTTCAGAACCGGTCAGAGAAGCAGGATGCCAAGAAGCAAACACGTTTCAGTCCATGTAAAACGCGTGATTCAGCAACAATGACAGGGCTGTGTCTGTTGACTCACGAACCTTCCTCCTGTTCGAGCCCATGTCCGAACTGTGAACTCCATACGGAAGGTTCCGACTAACACTTTCGTGGGACAACGGCTCAAAAGGTTCCTGAATCCGTTTGCCTCCTGTCCGAATACTTCCTGAAGTATCACAAGCCCCGTACACGCAGAATGACTATTTTCAAGGAGGTAGGCTAGTCCCATCACTCCGCCTCTCTCACAGTATGAAAGACAAGCACTTACTTCCCCGTCCTCGTAATACCCTACCATTTGCTAGCGCGGGCAGTGGGTGAGCGAGTAGTTTGAGGAGATGTTAAGTCTTGCTGGTGGCGTTGTAAAGGCAGAGGTCGCTTGCTAGGTGGGCCAACGATCTTTCCAGGCATAAGGGCCAGCAGAGCATAAGGACTTGGATGTGGAGATGGGCAAGGAAAAGAAATTACCGCAATGCTTCGTGAGATGGAGCTGTGGATGTGCAATATACAGCTTCTTCAGTCTACCATTGCGCTAGTGCTTTAAGCGCATTTTGAATCACTTACCTGAACTTGAGCAACAGTGACGGGGAGGCCTGCCGGTGCATGGTGTTGGCTTGAGATTGTCCCTGAGTACCACACAGCTGGAGAGTCTAGAACAGCAGGCTACAGAGCATACAGGCAAAGAATATCGCAATTGCGGACTGAGCTGTTGACTGTGCGTCGTTGATATTCAAGGAGCGTGCAACATTGAATAAAATGCAACAAACTGTAACATCAGTTGATGAGGATTTGAACAGATTGCAGCAACGATACCATTGCGCGCGTGCAGCAATGTCTCATTTCTCATGACGGTATGAGCAGCAACTACTGACAAAAGTCATGCATTTTCCATCATGCAATCTGCCTGCTATGTGCCCATTGACGCTTAAAAAAGACTTTTGAGCAAGCAAAACCAAATAAGCCAGCCGCCCATCGTGCTCCCAACCCGGAGACCATAGAGTATACGTTAACGCCCAGGACTTCTCTTCATGTGAGCCGGTGTTGCTCATAGACTCAGGTCGGACAATACCGTCCTCCCCGAATGAATCAGTGACTCAACAGATCTTTTACGCTCATTCCGCCACCTCTACCACTCCCACCTATTGCTCTTCGATCATTCGTCAACATCATCAGTGCCGCCGTAGCAGTCGCTTCTGCATGTCCCTCCTGCACTTCCTGCTCAGCCGCCAAACCCATCGGCATCGCAGCCTGCGGTAACGGAAGAATCTTTGGACTGTGCGTGCCGAGATGCTGGTGCTGCTGGGTTGAGTACATTCTGCTGAGATCTGGACTAAAGTGGATGGCCCCGAAGGCTGGGCTGACGCCTGTCGCTGTCGGGGTTTGCGCGATGAGTGGCGGAGGAGACGTTGAGTAGGTGTTCTTTTTGGTCATAGGAGGAGGCAATTGCCGTTGGCTCGCTAGGCTTGAACTTGACAAGCAGGGCTGTAATGCTGGACTGGGACGAGTAGAAGTGGCGGCTGTAGATGCGGTCGCTGTAGAGGCTCTTCTGTTGCTGGGTTGGTATGGTATTGGAGATGCTGACGAAGCTCTGCCTACGATGTCCTGCTCTCCCATATCTTCGTCGTCCTCTTCTCGTTGACGAAGTGGCGTTCTATTATCCTGCAGCTTCTCGACGCAACCTTGCAGGTACTGAACATACTCAATTCCAGCTTGAAGGATGGCCAGTTTGTGCATCTCAACGCCATTGCAGGCGGGTATCATGTCTTTGAGCACTCCAAATTCTTCATTCATCTTCGACCTCCGTCTTCGCTCGATAACAGAGTGTGCTGTCTTTCGTGCAATCTTCCGCCCTGCTGCTGATGCGGTAGACGATTGCTTCTTCTTCGGTGAGGTAGATTTCGGTGTCGACGGTATGCTAGGAGTAGGACGCTCCTCTTTCGGCTTCATCTGTATGATCTTCCTGGCTCGACTCGGCGGTGGAGGTAAGTCTTCTTTGCCCTTGGTGCTTCCTGACAGAGTTCGCTTTCGCTGAGTGACTGGCGACGCGGGTGGTGAACGATTCGCGGCTGCTGGAGGTAGAATAAATGAGCTCTCCATGTCGTTTGCTTTCTCTTGCGCAGATGGTCCTGTAGAGGTTGCTGGCGTGGGAGGGAGTCTCGCGCGAGGCATTGTTAGCGGTCAACACGAAGGTGCACAGATGAGCGAGGCGTGTCAGGCATAACGAAGAGTCCTCATAGTCAAAACCTGCAAGTGCAAGTAATCCCGCTCCCACGACTGTCTCATCATGCTCAACAAAGTGAGCACACTGCGTGCAAGTCCTACCTGTGTGGATGCGCACCACTCATTCGAGGTCTCGAGTGTCGTGTGCCATCATGCTTCATCATGATTTGCTGATGCAAGAAGTATTGCGAACGAGCGAGATATGGTGTGTTGAAGTGCGCAACGTGTGATGCTGGGAAGTGCTCATTGGCTGATGGGAACCGCTCAGGTCAGCTAGCATAGCGTCGTGTCATGCAGCTGAAAGGAGGAACGGCGAATTTGGCAAGCACGGTAAGTGGACCGAGGAAAGTGGGATGGTAGGATGTGACGGGATAGCGGGATCGAGCAAGATGTCATCGCTTGGGATGTCCGCACGGTTTGCGTTCGCATTGCCGATTAATGATGTCGTTATCGGTAGGGATCACTCTCGGGTTCTACAGTAGAAACTGACGTTGTAACCTCATGTGCGGTCAAGAATAATGCCGTTGATGTCACAATTATGTGGAACTCCGTCGTCGCCGCATGGACAGACTTGCAGTCGTCCGGGTATCTCATTTGGTATCATGAACGCTGCTGTGATCCTTGCCGTCGCCAACCCCTTTCTGTGCCTCCCCATTGCTCAAGCCACGAGTACCTGGGTTCTTCCAGTGCACTTTCAGTGGTGTCCAGCTATGTTCATTGTACTCCTGCGGCACTAGTTAGTATTATCCATGACATCGATCAGTGGTACTGCTTACCTTTTGAACCTTCGCACACGTCTTCAGACCCCACTCAGTGACACCAACCATCAGAACGGATTCAAACATGAATGCCATACTACCCTCTCCCACCTTGGAGGGTTTAAGCTCCATCGTGCTCGCCTTCTCATATGTCTGCATGTCAGGACCATGACCCGACATAGTGTTGTGTAGTGATGCTCCAGCAGGTTGGAAGCCTCCCTTGCCTGCACCTTTAGCATCATACTGGCCGCAAATCAATCCCATGAACTCTGACATCGTATTACGATGGTACCACGGAGGCCGGAACGTGTCTTCAGCGACCAGCCATCTTGGTGGAAAGATGACAAAATCGGCTATAGCTGTACCATGTCCATGAGGATGTGATGGTGCAGTAAGGACCGTGAAGATCGATGGATCTGGGTGGTCGAACGAGATTGAGCCCATAGCGTTAAACCGGCCGAGATCGTACTTGTAAGGGTAGTAGTTCCCGTGCCAAGCGACAACATCGAAAGGTGAATGGTGCTGCTTTGCTTGGAACAGGTTACCGTCGAATTTAGTGTAAAGTGTCCATTCTGTGTCCTCAAAATCCTCAATGAACGAAGCCTTGGGAATTTGGAAGTCTCGTGCGTTGGCAAGGGCATTCGAACCGATCGGTCCAAGCTCAGGGAGCGCGAAATGACCTTGGTAGAGCTCTAGGATGTACCCACGGACAGGCTCGCCATCCTGCAGCTTGACGTGGTATCTGATCCCTCGAGGAATCACACAAATCTCCATTGGTCGAACGAGGATATTTCCCAACTCAGTCCTGATGTCGAGAATACCGTGCTGAGGCACGATCAGGAAGTCTCCATCTCCACTGTAGAATGCAGTCTTCTCTGGCATAGAAGCGCCTGCGGCATAGATGTACATCCCAACGCCTTGCTTCATTTGTGGATCTCCAGCTCCTGCGATCAGATGTAGTGAATGTATCCATGAAACCTCTTTGTCGAAGTCGAAAGGATCCCACCGCAACTGATTCGGTATGGCGTTGAAGTGCTTGCCGAAGCTCGGGGTGGGTGACTGCAGAGATTGCGACGAGTCATTGGGAACAGGCTCAAAGTTCTGGTGGCTTGAGGTAGGCAGGATGCGATACAGCCATGTCTGCTGATTCTCGTTTCGTGGAACTGTGAAGGCTGTACCGGAGAGCTTCTCGGTATACAAGCCGTGCGGTGCTTGTTGAGGTGAATTTTGCCCTATCGGTAGGGCACCAGGTACTGCTTCACTCCTGCCCAATCGTCAGATGTAGGCAGGTTGGTGGACTCGCAATACTCACTCGTTGTACACCGCAAACCCATGAGTGTATTCGTACTTTTCGGTCACCTCGAACCGGGTTACAGGCATCGTCGATAGCTTGCTCGTCGACGAAAGTATTGATGTTTCGAACTAAAAACAGGTTAGGCTCGAATTAAGCGAATAATCGACAAGTGAACGTACTCGTCAGAGGCGTCTTATATTTGATGTTGATATCTTTATTTTCACGGTGTCGCTCGAGAGCTTCCCTCAGTCGAGTAAAGCCAGTCATTTTGGTGGAATGATCTTCGACGCGGAAGTCAGTTGTCTGCAGCAGACGAGTGCGGAATCAGAAACGTGAGGAGCAAGTTTGGCAGGTGAAAGAGGAGAAGCTGGATTCCGGGGTGACGCGCGCATAAGAAGCACAAAGTGGTCGGTCATGAGCTTCCAGACACCGACGAGTACGAGTCAGGACGGCACTTTCGGCGCCTATTTTGCAAGATTGTTGACCGATGCGAACACACCCTCCGAAAGTGCCTGCAACTCCACGGAAACAATCAGCCAGTTTGCAGGGCTGAATATTCCACGAATAATGAAGGATCATCAAGGCAGATTTGAGGTGACCGTAGGCTGTTTTCGGGGCCCGCTGGTCGCTAAAAGTAAGATTTGGGGGTCTGTTCGTAGATATTGGAGTGCCGATTTGCCGAGCTGACCAGAGATGCAGTGCACCACTGCAAGCTCATGCATGTACAAATAGAGCTTATCGTTCTGCACCAGTTCGTGCATGTGCTGGAGCGCATGCAGCGATAGCGTGGGTTGCTCTGGATCACGCTCGGCTCAGTATCAAGAACAAGAGGAGCGTGCCGTCTCAGAGGTGGTCATTTGCTATCGATGCATACCCGGCTCGTTTTGCTCGAGAGCTTGTAAGCGAGCAGGTTCTGGTCATGGGTGACGGTCAAGGCCAAGCGATTGCAACATCCTTCTAGAAGGGTTGGAGATCGTTCTGTCTCTCTTGGGTGCTTCCTTGTTCGCCCTGCGGAATTGCTGCGATTGTCCCTGGCCCACCGATCGGCTTCTTGTGCCACAAGCATGGCAGAGGCACACTCGTTAGTTGACAGACAGCTGGTCATCGTACCGACGATAGGCCAGGGCGGCACAGGAAAAGGCATCGAAAGCGATCGCATATTACCTCAGCTTCGGGATAGCTCCCCTCTTGTTGAGCGTCACGATGCTGTAAGTGGTAAAGCCACCCTGGCTTGCATGCATGGATGGTGCGCTCTAGACTTACCCTTCTCAGCTTCTCCGTCTTTCTTTTGTTCCTTGGTCTCTTTCCATTCGCTCTTGAGATTATCGATTGCCAATTTCTTTCTGTCTTTCCATTTGATCGCGTCTGTCTTGTTCGCTCGTCCAGGTCGGCGTGCTGCTTTAGGATGTATTGGCTGGCCGTTTGGCACGCGTGGTTCGACCAATACCTCGTGTCGGCGTACAGTGTTCGGAATGTCCATTGCGTTGGTAAACTCTAGTGTCGCTGGTGTTGGGTCACTGGACGGATGCGCAAAAGCTGTCGTGCAGAGAATTTATACATTTACATAACTTGCTCAATTTAAGGTGGGCGGGAGCTTGTAACTTTTGTCAAAGAATGGTAGCGGTGATTCGTAGTATCAAATGATACGTGAGCTTCAAACCAGATGTTGCAAACCAGTGTCATGATGGTGCAAACATGCGAGCTGCGCCGCGCCAAACGTGTATGTTAAGTAATGAAGAGCCCTACCCGTCATGAAGAAGCCGTGCTGTCATCAAGCTCGAGGTGCTGGCAACATGTTTGCAACATCACGAATCCAGTCAATGGCCCGCATGTCTCTCCATCACTACAATTGGGCTGCAAAGTCGTCAACGGCTCAATGTACAAGGGCAACCAGCTTGTTGTACTACCCATCCCACCTACAGATCCTTCGTCCTTTCATCACTTTCCTTAATCCACCTCTCCAAGCTCTCTTTATTCCTGATCCTGAACCCGACCTTGAAAGGCTTTGGCTCGGTCGTCAATGCAGTTGCGATACTGTTACACTCAATCGCGTCCAAGATCGGCCACTCGCTCTTGTTCTCCGCAGGCACAATCTCAAACGCTGTCAACATTCTTAAGAACACGGTGTAGATCTCTCGATTCGCAAGATGACTTCCAACGCACATTCTGCTGCCCGCGCCGTAGGCGTAGTGCAGTGTTCCGCTACCCTCCTGGTCATCAAGGTATCTTTCTGGCAGGAATCTGGCAGGATCCTTGAAATGTGTATCGTCATAATCGGCGGCCCAGGCGTTCATGTAGAAAACACTTCCGGCCGGCACGGTGACACCATTGTACTCGATGTCCTTGATGCTTGTTCGTGGTAGGCAGATAGGAATCACAGTCCAGAAGCGAAGGATCTCCTTGGCAAGAGCTGTGATGTAGGGCACCTTCTCTTCGTACAAGCACTTCTCCCACGCCTCACCATCCTTAGGATAGACTTTCATGATCTCGTCGTATGCCTTCTTCTGGATCTCTTGACCTTCTGGCGAAGCCAAGTAGCCTAGACCCATGATAAGGTTGCCAGGGACGGTATCAATACCAGCGGAAACCATGGTCAGACATATCGACTTGACCTCGTCATCGTTCAGCTTGGCTTCTGGGTCCTTAAGGATGTTTCCGGTGATGCATGGGTTGTCGGTGCCTTTGGCCATTCTGTCCTTTAGCATATCGAGGAACGTCTGGAGGTAGGCATCTCGACGTGCTCGATATTCCCCTGCCTCGGTGTTTTGCCTGCTGATGAGTGGCAGGCGGAGAGCAGGAATGTAGTCTTGCCAGTTGTTGGATGTGCTTCTGAAATTGGAAACGACTCTCTCGACATGGACAACTATAGTGAGTTAGTATGGAAACTTCAGTCAGATACCTGATGACATACCCTCTCTGAGTAGCTTCTCATCGATGCCACCATCAATTCGAATACCATAGTTCAGGGTCAAGCTAGTGTTCAGCGCGAATCTGTGGAAGTACTTCCTCGGGTCGATGTCAACTGTACCCTCTTTGCTGTCTTTGTACATGTCTTTGATGGCAACATTGCATTCCAGGTCAACGTGAGGCATATAACTTTGTACAGCAGGCCTGTTCAAAGCCGTAGCTGCAGCCTTTCTCCTCCGCTTGCAGCTCTCGTCCCATGGCGACGTGCCAATCGTGAAGCCTTGACTTGTGCTCACGACGCTGTGGAAAGTGTACAATGTTGGCCTTGAGATGAGGGCGGATTGGTTCGTGACCCAGAAATGCTTGACGCTGTCAAATGTGTTCGCAAAGATGATTCGTCTGTTGCCGAGTCGTGTCTGGAAGACAGGCCAATTGTATTTCTTCGCCCATGCGCCTGCCACTCGAGCATGATCTGAACCCAACTGAAGGAGGTTGCCAAAGATCGGAACACCAGGTATCTCTGGCAGACCTTTGATCTTCGGCTGATCCGTCTGGTTGGCGAGCTTGACAAGAACGAATATTATCCCCAGCAGGAGGACCGAGATTGTAGTTGGACTGAGTTGTGAAAACATGTACATCGACTTGCTAGATGGCACATCATCATCGACCTCCAAAGATCTGGCTAGAACTTGTCCGAACATCTTGTCGCCAGATGCAGGTGAGCCTTCGAGATTGTTATCGCCTGCAGCTCAGAGTCCGTCGGTGTCCTCAAACAGCGTGCAACGACGTGTGAAAATGATTCGTGAGGTATTGCTTCAAGCCAGCAATCGGTCTCTTTTTCAATCGCTCGTGATGCCGCACGGGACAGGGGTATGCTGATGGACGCCGTGAATAAACGATCGGTGCCCCCGCAAAGAACACTGCATGGGACGGAATTGAGGCGCACTCCAAAATACTGCGGAGTGCGCAGATGTGATTGGTAGAACAACGGGCGGAAAGCCATGCAAACCAAAACTGGGGCGAGCGGCATCGTACCGACGAACTGTGTCTTGCATTGGCTTCATGCAGAACGGCGTCACTTTTGCTTCCAAATAATCGCCGAGACATTATTTCGCGATTGATTCATGTCAGAGGCGTATTCTTGAGGTGATACTGCAACACTGTGCATGCTGGCAATGAACGTGACATTTGCAGGCTGTCTTTACTTCCCAGCTATTTCAGAAAGAGAGCTTGGGCGCAGGCATGATAGTGCCTCTGCATTCGCCAAAGCCAACAAGACCGGCTTCTTCATTGCCGCAAACACCTCGCAGAACGACTGTGTCCCCATCTTGCAAGAATTTCCGTTCAATCCCGCCTTCGAGCTTGATCGCTTCTTTTCCGCCCTTAGTCTGCTCAATCATAGCTCCTTCCGTGCCAGTGTCGGTGCCTGAAATGGTGCCGCTGCCTAGCATGTCGCCAACGTTCATCGGACAGCCACCGATGGTATGATGAGCTAACATCTGCGGGAAGGAGAATAGCAGGTCCTTGCCGTTCGTGTTCGAAACCACATTAGGCTTACCGCCCTCTGGAGTCAACTCGAACTGTAGCCGAATATCGAAAACGCTCTTAGGATTCTTCTCTTGCAGGTATGGTAGAAGTTCAGTGTCGTTCTTAATGCCTTCTGATCTGAACGGCTCCAGTGCATCCATGAGCACGACCCAGGGAGAAACTGTTGATGCGAAGTTCTGTAAGAAGTCAGTATGTGATCAATGAAGTGTATGGGGGTTGGGCTCACTTTGGCGTTGAAAGGGCCCAACGGCACATATTCCCATGCCTGGATGTCTCTCGCTGACCAATCGTTGAGCAGCACAATTCCGAAAATGCTGTCTTCCGCTTCGGAAATGGGGATAGGCTGTCCCATCTGGTTGCCTTTGCACAAGAAAGCGCCCAATTCCACTTCAATGTCAAGTCGCTGGCAAGGCTTGAAGACTGGCTTCTTAACCTCAGCCTTGGGGTCCTCGAGAACTTGACCATTTGGCCTTATCACCGGCGTGCCACTGACCACCACCGATGATGCTCGTCCATGGTAGCCGACTGGAAGATGAGTGTAGTTGGGTTGCAAGGCATTCTTTGGATCGCGTAATATACATCCGAGATTGAAAGCGTGGTTCTTGCCAGCATAGAAATCAGTGTAATCACCTATCTGCATTGGCATGTGCATCTTGACTTCGTCTTGTCGTAGTAAACATGCTTTCTGAGCCTCTTGGTTGTCTTTCAAGATAGATCCATGTGGCGTGTCGTCTCGAAAGATATCCTGAATGTACTTTCGCACCGCTCGATGCGCCGGCCGTCCTAGGGCAGCAAAGGCATTCAACGTTGATTGAGAGAACACATCGTTGACTTGTTGTGAGCATGCGCTGAAGCCATTCTGAGCGTGAAAAGCTTTGAGATCGAGGCAATGCTCGCCAATGGCAACTGCTGCTCGAGGTGTTGAGCTATTCGAGGTCGAAATAATGCCGAAGGGTATGTTAGCAAGGGAGAAGCCACTTGACTTCGGTATCTGAAACCACGACTTGAGGCCCATGTTCGATGCTTGCAGTGAGTGTACTGGTAGATGATATTGATGGCGAGATCGTGTACTACTGGAGCCTCGTTGTGTTTTGAATGTGTGCAACTTGGTGAATCTGGCCCAGATGCTGTTGGAGTCGAGTCACACGTGTCGGATAGCCCCACGCGGAATCAGTTCCGCGGAGGGTCAAGCATTGCACAGGTTGCGAGAGGCTGCGGAGCAGAATAGGGCAGTGGATGGGAACTGGCTCCAGAAAACACGATATTGGATACGAAAACACCTATGGGAAGGTCAGCATACGAAAGAAGAGCACAACAAACCAGCCTGAGAAGAAACAGGTCGCAGAGTGTGCCAGCTTTGACAGGATTTATTCTACAGACTGGCATTGATATGCCGGCGGTGGTTGTCCTTCATCTGCAACTCGATTAGCACTTTGCGTGTTCGGACGACCTCGCAGTCTCGGTACTCACTTCTAATCATCTTAGCCACTGTCAACACCGTGCTGATACTCATGACTCCACATCCGAAGGCAATGCAGAGACCGGCCAAGATTGTCCTCCAGCTTCTAGTGCTTAATTTGATGTAACACAGCGGCGGCATAATATACGCCAATGCACATGCGCTCGTGGCGCCAATGAGCTCAAAGACTACTCCCAGATCCGAAATCATGAGACTGATCATCATTGCTGATATAACCAGAGTCGAACTGAAGATCAGATGACGATTGGGCTGGTAGGGTTCATCTGGAAAGTAGTAGTTATTCATGACCTCTCGGCAGACAAAGCATTCGAGAGGCAGTGTCGTAAGCATATTCAAGCCGAAACATAGTCGGGCAATCTGAACCATGATGTGGCCTTGCGCAGGGAAGTTGTTGAGAACGTTGCCTTGGGTTTTATCGCCGAAAGTGAGAAAGCCAACCAGCGCCATAATGAGACAGGCAATACAAGAGACCAACGTTGAGTAGTGCGTGACTGTGCTGAAACGATCCATCGTGGGAGTCCTGAGTGACCCATAGATCAGCATCGAATTGTGGTGGCACACAAATGCTAGGACGGGTTAGCATATTCCTGAATGATGTCCCGACACGCCTACCAAAAGAGATAACACCAACAGCCTGAAAGAAGCCATCATTCACAAAAAGCAAGCCACTCGTACTCCCTCTGCATCCCGGATCTACCGTCGGGCCATTCGTGACAACAGTGACAATGATGATGACCATACTTAGCAACGCCGCCGTACTTGCCCTGGACAACTTGGCTATATCCCTGTAAAGACTCAACGGCCAGGAAATACTTAGCACGAAAAACACAATGGCCGCGTTTCTATCTGTGAATAACCACAAAAAGGGCACATTCTTCAAGTCAGGGAACAGCGCCTCGATAACATGCGGTATTGTATCCCCCACAATGATACAGAATGCCAGCATGCCACCAAAAGCGAACGCCCATTGCGCAACGGATATCGCAATTAATCCTGTTTTGCCGAAACAATGTTGCATTGTAGCCTGGTACGAATCTGCGCCGCTGAGTTTGCTGTTGATGACAATGAGCTGTATCGTCCAGTCGACCATGACAGTGAGACCAATGAGTAGAACGATTCCCATAGTCAAGCCTGCCTGTCGAAAGGCATACGGTTGACCTATGATGCCTGCGCCAATAATACTGTTTGCCATGTTCATGAATGCGCTGCGCATGCCGCTCTTAGGCCTTGCATCTGGGAGATGGTCTTCAGGCTGGAAAGAGTCATCTTGAAACGGACTACTGCTCGGTGGTGCGATGTCGGTCAGTAGCGGTCGGTCTTGACTGTCGCTGGGCGAGTTCAAGTAGTCTTCGTCGTCAAGGTCGAGAGCGGCTATGGCGCGAGTCGGGAGGACGTGCTCTTCGGGGTCGAAGCGAACTCGGTTCTTTGTTCGAGGCGTGCCATCTGGGCGTCCTTGCCATAATGAGGATTGCCTTTTCACCAGCGGTCGCGGGGATGGTGTTCGGGAGAGGGAAGGTGATGGCGTTGGAAGGGGTGCTACGGCTCGATTATCATGGTTGCTAAAGGGACTGAGAAGTTCTTGCCCCTCGTCGAGATTCGGAGACTCTGCTGTACTATCATGGTCATCTTTGGACATATCGCATGGTGGGCGTCGACGAATGGACACGATTCGTGGTGGATCTGTTGAAATGGGAAGTGCACCTCCTTAGCTTATTATTCGAGACACGCAGCATGACGGTCACGTGAACAGAAGGTCTAGCGAGATATGCCTTTCGAGACCGGCATGTGCTGACTCGGAAGCACCACCATCGTATGTATGTCGCGGCCAAACAATTGTCTCCACTCCCTACTATTGATACTATTGATATACTTACGTACGAGTTGACATTGTCATTTCTCATGTCGGGATACTGTTCTAGCCCACTCTCTCGACCTTCATCCAGACGTTACAAATATCAATGATTACTCCTTCTCCGTATGCTTCCAGCCTAAGACTCTCTCAATCTTATCATATGTCCAGAACGAGACACTGGTGGACATATCGCCTTTGATCTTTGCCTCAGGGTAGTACTTTTTCGCAAGTTCCTCACTGGGGGTCTTCTGAGTCGTGGTTGGTGCAACAACGTTGAATATCTCACAACCCTCGAAACTGTCACTCTTGGTGACGGCAAGCAAGCAGGCCCTGGCCGTTGCATCAGGATGAACCCAGCTCCATAGCTGCTTGACTGCGGCATTCTCCCAGTCCTCCTTGTGCTCTTGCAGGACATCATCCTTCGGAGCAACCTCGTGGATGCGCATCATTGCAATCTTTGTGCCCGGGAACCAGTTTACAAAGGCCTTGGCTTGAGTTTCCGCCTCTTGTTTCGCTAGCGCGTAGGAATCGGTCGGGTTCACGGGGTACTCCTCGTCAATAGGGAAGTAGTCAAATTTGAGTGGTTGATTGGCATATGCTAGACCAATAGCATTGACTGAACTCGCATAGCAAATCTTCTTGATACCTAGTTCTCCGCACGCTCTGAAACCATTGAATGCGGACTGGACATTGTTCTGGTGTACTTGCCAATCTGGCTTGCCGACAGGGTTTGGAATAGCAGCGAGGTGGATGACGGCGTCGCAGTCTTTGAAAGCCTTCAATGTTGCATCATAGTCGCTGGCCACATCGGCGGTTCGCATCTCGGACTTCGGTGTGCCATCGTACTCTTGGTCCGTCCTGTTGATCTGTACTGTTTCGTAACCTTCTTGGGCACAGATTTGGACAACCTTCTGCCCCACTGTGCCACGCGCACCGGTGATTGCGATTTTCATTGCGGACGACCTTGTGGAGAATGATCGAATATGATTTGTGTAGTTGTATGCCCTGCGGGTTTGAGCAACAAGCTGTCGAGAGACGGACATATTTAAGGCGGAAGCTGAGGAGCTACGACATCACGGCTCATCCGGGTTCATGTTGCGGTCGCGCCTGCCTTCTGCACGGGATCATTACGCAAGAACTGCTCTTGGTCAAACACATTTCCGCAAGTGGAAGCAAAGAGTACAATGCTTGTCGGCTGCATTGACGTAGATGAATATGACGTCCAACACGATTCCCTTGGAGGATGTGGACGAGACACCTTAACGCTTGTTGCCGCAAAACACACCGTAGTTGCTCCGATCGATCTTGCAACATGCCGTACAATGGAAATGGTTTCTCTACCAACTTGTCGCATCCTTTCTCCCTCATTGTACTAGATAATCTACGGCTAATCAAAACCGCGGCGAAAGGCTTCCAAATGTCCATTACGAGTACGCTGCACTTGCGCTTGTTCTGGTCAAGGACCAAGCATGTTCAACATTGAGCGAAAGCCCTCTGCTCCCTCTCCAGTATACCCCAGAAGTATTGCCCTGCCGGTCAAGCGTTCAAGCGAAGAATGGTCACGTGCCACCAATTGGTAAAGGAGAAACCTTGTAGCCTGAGCATAACGAGAACCCAGCCAAGCTAGCCAGGGACATAGCTCTGGGATCAGGCAGAACAAATACAAAGGTCCCAGATACATTCTTTCCATAGAATAGATCTCACCTTGATATGTCCTCATCGCATTCCCCTGGTCAAACCACTCTGCAAGCGGATTCCGTTCTTCACCGAACCCTGCCAAATATGGCATCTGACAACTGTCCAGTATACTCAGTATGGCACCTTCTTGAGCATCAAATCCCACTCTAACCATACACAGCCCTTCTTTGGCGCCATGGGTGTCGTCTCAGCCATCGTCCTTGCAAATTTCGGCGCATCCTACGGTACGGCAAAGTCAGGAGTCGGAATCATGGCAGCCGGTGTGCTTCGACCGGACAACATGGTCAGATGTGAGCCCAACCTATACGCCCTTGTGCATCCAGTATAGTCCTGATGAATAGCAGCCCTCACACCCACAATCATGGCCGGAATCCTCTCGATCTATGGCCTTGTCGTTGCAATACAAATCTCGCAAAATGTTTTCAATCGAGCAGGTACACCACTAGCCGTCTCATTCCTACACTTTGGCGCAGGGCTATCTGTGGGTCTATCGGCGCTTGCAGCCGGCTTCGCGATCGGCATCGTTGGCGACGCTGGCGTCCGCGCTTTCGCACAACAGCCGAGGCTTTTCGTAGCGATGATATTGATCATGATCTTTGCTGAAGTGCTCGGTCTGTACGGCATGATCGTTGCATTGCTGCTGCTCAGCGGCACTAACGACGCAGAAGGGATGTGTGGTTGAGCTGTCCATTCGCTTCGTGCAACAGATGCGTTAGCAATACGTATGCTGCTTGTGAGAGAGAACTAGCAAGGCTTGTGGTGTGCTTGCAGTCTGGTAGTGCGCCTTCGGGTGTGCTGGGCAGTATGGCGGATAGCGAGATCACATGCTGCTGGTACAGTCCATGGATCGTCCATTACCTATGGCGATGGCGACGTGCCAATTGACCCCCCGGCATCAGGAGCGGTAGGGCATGCTTTCTTCGCGGAGGCCGGTTTCGATGCAGAACCCAGGCTCCTCCTCAGTTTTCTAGGGCAAGCATAAACTGCTTTAGCGGCAGAATAAGCAGACCCCGCTCTGTTGTTAGATTTCATCCGGATAGACATATCGCTTAGTCTGCGTCGACTGGTGGGGACGTTGATCGGCAGGAATGTCGTCTCGATAACCGTTCGTTCTTTGACTGCACCCTGACCGCCTTTGCCCAACAGCTCTCTTACGATCAGTAACCTCTTCATGGTCTCATCGTCATCCTCGTAGACCTGGAAAGTGCTCACTTCTGTAGCTAGCTGCACTTTGTTATTGATCAGGAAGCGGACTGTCTCAACGTTTAGCTTGCTGACAGCCAAACCTAGCATAACGGACCCAAGGCTCTGGTTGTTGTGGCCTTCACAGTCTGAGTCTAGGCCAACCTTCTTAGCTAGCCAAGCCCATGTTTCTAGCTTCATGTCACATTGTTCAATGAGTGTCGTTTGTAGGCGGTTTTTGTGCGTAAGAAGATCCGGCGAGTGCTCGATAATGAGTTTGAGCACGTCCACTCTGACGTCTTCGTGAAAGCGATCAAATTCCGCGCAGATAACCAGATGGCGCATGCGCGTTTTCTCATCTGCTGTCGTATGAGGAAGCAAAAGGTGCTCATTGTCGAAGTACAGCTTCAGCATTTCCAAACTGCCGCTTCCAGCGATGTCGTTTAATGGATCGGCGGCGTCGAACGGGCCTTCCTCGCCACGTTCATGCCGAAAGTGGTGCAGACTTCTCAAGGTGTCGACAGCGGCTTGGAGCGCCCACTGTGCGTTGTTCCTGCCGATTCTGATAAGAAAGTCCTTCATCTCCGAGATATTGCGCCAGCTCTCTGTCCAATCAAGCATGGTGCGCATCAGCTTCTCACGCACCTGTTGCTCCTCTATACCGTCACCAAGGTGAAGGCGGCCATCGAGTATGAGCTGCAGGTACGTTGTATAATTCTGATCACTGCGACTTTGGTTGAATTTCCACTTCCATTTCAGTAACATTTCGAAGACTTCGCAATGTCCTAGCCGAATCGCTTCCGCAAGACAGTTGAGCTCCTCTTGCCGCCTTCCAAGTTTCGTTGGTACATCTTCTTGGTCTTTCGCCTCTTCGTATAACATAGTGATCATGGCGGGGTAATTCATGCGTGTAGCTATCAAAAAGCAGTCACAGAAGACGCTGGCGACTTTGCCTCCTTCAAGAGACTCATCTGAAGTGATGTCCTCCAGTAGCTTCCGGACCATCGAGATGTTGTCGCGCTGGCATGCCATAAGCACTTGCCAATACCGCACATCCCTGGGCAGACAGCCATCGTAACTTTCGTCAGTATCAGCGCCAAACCCAAATATCTTCGAGTCAAAGAGTGAGACCATGGCGTTCATCATGTCGCACGCATTGCAGTTCCTCCATCCGACAGAACTGGATGACCCTATCAGCGCACGTTGACAAGACGACCACCATATTGGCTGTGATTTGGACCCGCAGCAGTACCCCGACAGTCGAGTTGAGGTCAACGGCCCTGTGGATATACCATGTTAGCATCAGAAACTAGCAAGAAGCGCGCGATTGTGGGAGCATATTTGCAAAATCAAATATATCAAGTTCTCAAGTGTGTCGATAGCTACTCGGAACAAGTTTTAGAGGGCACCGACGCCAAGATGGAGAGTCGCCGCTCAAGGTTCGAGCACGGCTTCACAGACTCAAAGTGTGCAGATGCCATGACTGGAATCTCTAAGGCAGACTCACCGAGGCATTCTTCATATGGTCGATAGGTGAAACAAGTGTTCTGGAGGAGGCCTTCAGCCTTGTCGGGATTGTGATTGATGGTCCGCAAGATAGTTTTGCGAGACTTCCTCTGCGATTTGAGAGGCACGACGCGTTTGCTGAAGAACCCTTGAAGATGGAGGATGGCTAAATTGCGAGGCACTCCGAGGTTGGGCGGAATACTTCGCAGGTCTCTGACGGAGACGAAAAATAGCTGACGCAATATTTCGTTGTTGAATTGCGCTGCAGATCGTTAGTTGGAGCTTGGTGTTGAAGAGGTTGAATTGATAATCACTAGATCGCGATGCAGTACATACCGTTGACAAGCCGCAACTCGAGACCTTCGCTGAGCTCGCAGTCCAAGAGGTACTGCTCGATAGTCTGAGACCACACGTCGTGGGGTAGTGAAAGAAGAGGCATATTTAGCTCTATCACAGTGTGCACCAATATCAAGCTGGCCAAATATCTTGGTCTTGGGAGCAGCCCAGTACCTTGCAATATCGAATCATAAGAAGGCAATGATATCGAAACTAGAGCTCGATTTGATGCTCTGTGAGGTGTATCTAGGCTAGCTTTGTGACCTCCCAAGGTTATTCCAGACCGTCAAGTATGACTCTCGGCCAGGCGCGTAATGGACTGGGGAAGCGATGAGTATAATGTTGAATGTTTCGAATTGGATGATAGATAGATACCCGAATGAACATAAAGAATTAGCACAAAAGATGGTATGGTTCTTCGTGAAGAGAGAGGCTGGACAATTATCACTACGAGTGAATTTTATGGATGCACTCATGAGGCTTATCGCGAGGCAGGAGGTATGGTTGGTTGCCTGCCATGCCTAGTGGTGAAATGTAAGCGAGCCAACACATGCATTTCGACTCGCGCTTGCATGTACACGATGGACATTGTGTCTCCTGCAGACTTGTAGTTGCTTTCGTGTCATCCCCTCGCGCCGCATAGCTGCGCTGGGACGATGAAAAGGCTTGTGATTGCGCAAACAGTTGGCAATATCAATATTCTTCCCTCAGCTTTGATTACGCATGCCAGCTTTGTGCCGTGTGTTCAGGTGAGCTCGGGCTCCACCAGAGCTTGTTTTAGGCTCCCCGCCTCACCGGTCGCGCGTGAGGTTGGGTCGAGAAGCTTGACGGTGCAGGCAACACTTCTTTCCAAGACTAGTGATGTCGGACTTTGCAACAAGGCCCACTGACCGTGCACCGCGTAGGTAAGCACGACCGTCAAGAGTTTGCATACACTGATACACCAGCTGAGAAGGAAGTTCATCGAAGTAAGCAACAGAATGGCTGGAAAAGCATAGATCAAACCTCCCACCGCCCTCGCTCCGAACAATGGAACCACAAGTGATCCATTCAAGCACAAGGAAATCTTAGATCGTCTGCTGCCTGAGGCGACAAATGCTCCAATCTCGCTTTCCGTCGGGCGCGATGCTGCTTGCTCCCATCTTCCACATCTCTCAAACACCACTGCACCTCTTTCGAGTCGCACTGCTCGCCTGCACTCACCCACAGACCGTAATGACACTATCTATAGACAACTCCGTCCCCATCAAGTAACCTCCCATCGCCGAACGACAAGCCCAGTACCCACAACCACAACCACAACCATGCCCCTCTCCCGAAGCCGCTTACTCTCCTTCGCATCCGTAGCCTTCGGGTGTTTCCCAACCTTCGTCGGCCTCCAGATTCTCGTCGATCCTCTGAAAGGCCTCTCACTACTAGGGTACCGCATCCCGACTGACCCCTCGTCGCGCGCTCTGTCTGCGTCACTGATGCGCTTCTTCGGCGCACGAGATCTAACGCTCGGCCTCGTTATCCTCGCCGTATGGAGGTCTGGAGATAGGAAGACGCTAGGCATGACGATGGCGCTCACGACGGGGATAGGTGTGATGGATGGGTTCATCAACCAGATAGATGTGCCGGGTGGACAGTGGAAGCATTGGATCTTAGTGCCCGTGGCTGCGTTCATTAGTGGTGGGGTGTTAGGCCTGTTTGATGGGGTGCTCTGAGTAAGATGATGGTTGTGAATAGTGGGAGAGATACGACGCAAGACGAAGGCTATGCCTACGAACTTGGGATCTACGCGATGCGAGCATCGATTGAGTCGAAGGACGGGCATCGACAGAACAAATGGTAGGTCAATTACCGCCATGCCGCGTTTGCTAGGCACGCATTGCTCTCTGGTCCAGTAGAACTACGGGCGTGACTGAGTTGTTTCGCCGCCCAGAAAGCCGTTGCTCGAATTGGACACGTGGAGAGCGTAGAGGATTGCAAGAATAGCTCGATATCTCATTACTACTGCACCAACGCGACAAGCACCGATTACGGAAACTCAGCGAACACCGTCCACCCTTTTCTCGGCATCGAACTCCTTCCTGAAAATGTCCTCCATCTCTCTCCGTACAGCCACAGCCTGGTTCTGCTCACTGAATTCCACGTCTTGCCAACTCAGCCCATGATCCTTCTTCACCTCTCTCTTCAATACCAATCCATGCGCAAGCCCGATCGGAAGACCTTCTATAGCCAACGAGTCCTCCGCTGGCATCAACTTCCCATAGACCATGAACCCACCCTCTCCATCGAGCTTCTCGCCGACTTTAAGATCTCGCTTTGCCGTGGCCACCACATCTCCACGCCAGGACCTCGTCTGGCCAGTAGGCTCACCGCGACACATGATATTCGCTATCGAAACTCCAAGCTCCAGGCCAATCAGGTGATACGGCTTGTATTGTGCCGCGAACCACCCAGTGCTATCAGTCTTTAGACCATATTGAGCGAAGCACTCCCGCTGATATTCACCAGGTGCCTCAATGACAACGTACACGCCCCAGCGGAGGTCGTTATGCACATTGCGCCCGTCGATCTCGAGACAAGACACCACTTCTACTGTGCCGCTTTTCTCCAGTTGTCCACCACGAGCTCGTGGTTTCAGCACTGCAGGCATATCATGTGTTCCGCAGGGCGGAAACGCCAGACCAGCGCTCGGCGGTGAGAGATCGCAGCCATTGGCAACAGCAGCCATTTCAAGTGCGCTTTTCGTGCCGTCGAGGAAGGAATTGAACATCTGCTTGTTGAAATCACCCGATGCAAGTTGTTCTTTACTGAAACCATAGTGATCCCACACAGTGTCGGGTGTGGAGTAATGATACTCTGGGAGGTGCTTTGTGCCTTTCCCAGCACAGACGACATTGAAGCCTGCTGTGCGCGCCCAGTCGACGAGCTCGCAGATGAGGGCCGGTTGATCGCCGTAGGCCATGCTGTAGATAAGGCCTGCTTCGGCGGCCTTCCGAGCAAGGAGTGGACCTGCCAGGACATCGACTTCGACGTTAACCATTACTATGTGCTTTTTGTGCTCGCAGCAGAGAAGGGCATGGCGGACACCTGCTGCAGGGTTGCCTGTCACTTCGAGGATGACATCGATTTCTGGTGTTGCGATCATGGCTGCTGCGTCAGATGTGATTGCTGTTCGGTTAGCTTTGATACCCTCCGCGACAGAGATTGAGGCTGTGGCATCATATCTCTCTGCCGGATAGTCAGTCCGCTTCAACGAGGCGAGGGCACGTTGGGGGTCCAAGTCTGCTATTGCAGAGAGACGCATGCCAGGTGTGTTTGGGACTTGTGATATGAACATGCTGCCAAATTTGCCGGCGCCAATAAGGCCAATCTGGATTGGTTTGCCATTTGCTTCGAGTGCAGCGAGTTTGCGGTGGAGGTTGCTCATCGTGAAGCTGGCGGTGGGCTCCCTGACGCGTACTTTTTGTGGAAGATTATGCTTGCAAGTTCGCCAATAGCGTTAAGGACGAGAAGACGTTTGTGCTTGCTTATGAGATATGGCCTTTCTAGACGATGATGCCCCATCTTGAAACGTCCTTCTCCATGCGGAGAACAATCTCCTCATGCACTTCGAGCTTGAATATGAACCGGCATCTGGCCGAACTAGCTGTAGACATAGAGCTTACAGCATCTGGAATCAAGAAGTGTGTCAAGCCTGCCATCCATGTACAACATCATACAACGTACTATCGGACCCGACGTTGCCTGGAAACACGATGTAAGGAATGCCCGCCCACTTGCTCGACTCCTCATAACACTCCCACAACGGCACACCTGGCGCGGCCTGACCGACCACGGTAGCACATTTCATTCTCAACCCCTTCGTCGCCATGTCGGAGGAAGTAATGCCTCCTTTAGCGATGACGTATCGAGGTCTCGTATTGAGGTCTTGCAAGAACCTTACCAAGTTCTTTGCAACAATGGTGCCGATGTCGAGGCTTGCTCTTTCGTCTTTCCCTGTAACTAAATCTCTGCTCGTCATAACGAGAACATCTTGACCCCGTCCGATCTCCTTCTCTGCTGTGTGAATCGCGTCGTTGACAGCTGACTTGCCTTTGTCTTCTGAATTCAGCAGGTCGCTGACTTGGATTTCAAGCGTAGTAAGCTTATCACCAGCCTTTTCTCTCAGTGTTTTCAGTTGAGCGGTCGTCTTCGGCACGTAAGAGCCAGCAATGACCAGCCCACCCACTTTCTTGTCAAGGTTTAGCGCATCCGCAGATTTAGGCGCGATAGGCTTGATCCCTAGCCGTGACGAGACAAGCGCAGCACCGGATCTGTACAGAAACCGACGTCCTCGACTGGCAGCTTCAAGGATGCCAAGCACGACGACATCCATGTCTTCCTCTGCTGCCGCATTGACAATGACCACTGAGCCCTTCGGAAAGGATGTGAGCTGCTCGCAGATAGCATCTGGTCCTCCAGTTCGGATGTCGCTCAATGACAAGGACTTGACACGGTCAGCAGTAATAGCACCCTTTGACTTTTCGACAACCCAGTCGCGCAAATTCGAGCTCTTATACCCGAAAGTAGCATCCTTCGCAAATTGTGTCTGGCCTGCTGGCACGAGGTCATCCCCTTCAGCGACGTAGTGCACATCGTCAATGGTGTAGCGGCCACCCTGCAAGAAGAATGGAGCAAGAATCCACGAATCTGCCTGTCGATCTAGTGCTGCTTCAGAGACGTCTGCTTCAAGTGGAAAGTGGCCTCGCAAGGTAGAGTCGGATCGGAGGACGACTTCAAAGTCCTTATCTGTTGCCTTCGATGCTTCAAGCAGGTTCTTGCAGATCTCCGAGATCAGCGTCTTTGCTTCTGGTGGGTGTAGTGCTCTCGAATTGGTCAAGATAAAGAAGCCACGAGTCTTGGTAGTGAGCTCGGATGTGAACGTCGATTTCAGAAGCGGGACGTCCCACTGGGTCAGGACGCTGATGTCGTGACACGTCTGTGTGCCCGTTGGATCATCATCAAGTACAACCAGTAGTGGTATATTGTCATCGGTCTGGTTGATCTTGGTTTTGATGGAAGATCTAAGGTCGCCAGAGTGTACAGGCGGAAGTGATGAAAGAGCTTGGGACAATGATCGGACTTGTGGGTCACCCATGTTGAAGAACACGTACTAGGGTCGATGCTGAAAGGGCAGAAACGACACGATGATTGACTACCAAATACGTGTTGTCGTAGTGGCAGACTCGCTATTTATGAAGAAGGCTCGCTTCAGCATGCCCCGTAGTTGATGCGAGTAGTTTGCCATGAGGAGATCGGAGTTTGAAGTAGGGCTCTGACGTAGCCGGCTTTCCTCGGCCTGCCCCCGTACCAGGAACGAACGCCAAGCACTCTCACTCGTACTCTCCTTTGTCAAATCTCTCCTTATCCCAGTATCTTGCATTGATCTCGTTGCCATTGAACACACGACCTTCTAGAGCATTAACTGCTCTCAGTGCCGACAGCTGACTTGTGAAGTGCACAAGCACTAGGGGACCTCGCTCATTGTCGGTGTTGGAGTGGATGTATACTCTTTCGACGTTGCCATATTTGTCACCACACTCTTCCCCAATCTCTTGCATAATATTGCCATCTTCTCGCATCATCTCAGCTTGAATATCCATCCCGTGAAGCATGCCCTCGAGACGGATCACCTCCGACATGGAGCCGAACTTGCCTTCCTCGACCTCTTTGCCAAGCTTGGACTTTGTGCCTCCAAGGATACGACCAATTTGTGTGGGTTGTACGTAGCCTCCGCCTTCAGCGTCAGACTTCTTCTTGCGCTTGTCCGCCTTTGCATAGAGTGCCGATGTGACGCCAGTGCCTTCCTTACCCAGACCTTGACCTTTCGACCAGCCATACTTGGCCATTAGTCGTTCAGCAAACTTAGCTTGACCTGGACGCCGTGACTTTGGTTCTTCTGCTTGGTCTTCTTCGTCTACCTCCATCTTTTGGAGTTCGGCTTCATTCGAAGGTAGGTCAGGGTCGGCTTCAGGCAGACTATACCGGACAGGACCACGAGAGATCTGGGCAGTCGGTGGCTTCGGTGGTTCTTCTGGCGGTGGAGGAGGAGAAAGGTCTTGCATCCCACTCATGCGCATTCTTCGCGCAAAAGCGTCTTCTCCACTGGCGTCGTCAGGCACGTTGCTAGCGGCGGGTGGGACATATTCTTCGTCGTCTGGAGGTGGCGGAGGAGCTTCGGTGAATTCTGTTGGTGGGGCGAAGGACATGGATGGAGGTGGTGCGAATTGTTCTAAGCGGTCAGTATATTGGATGCGAGTAGCGCGCGAGGACTTACTATTCCTCAGCACGTCGACACTTCGATCGCTATCACTATCATATGTGCTTGTCCTCTTGCTCTTCATGCGATGTCTGTACAGCAGATCCTTCCATTCTCTGACTTCACGAATTTTCTCCTCGCTGTGTTTGTACTCTTCGTAACTGTTCGGTCTGGAGGGGTCGTAAACGTCGTCCCAATCATGCTGGATCTGCTGGACGTGTTCCTTGTTCTTCTTGCGCTTCTTCCTCCCTGCTCGCTGTCTCGAGCCAGCGTAGTAGGCGTTTACATCGTCGTCGTCCTCGGCTGTTGCAGCCCAGTCTGCAACTGTGCTTCGTTGCGCTTGTGGAGGAGTGGGTTGTGCCTCTACTGGCTTTTCTACTTGATCCTTGAACTCCTGAACGGGGGCGTGTGCTTCTGCCGGCTTTGGCAAGGAGCCTAGCTTGCTCGCGATAGCTTTGGCCTTGGCCTTCTGAGCAGCTAATTGTGGTCGTTTTGTTGGTTGGAATCGTAAAGTGGCTATCAGGGACAATCGAACACACGTGAGTAACTCCGTCCTGACAAGTCCATTTGCTTACGAGCGATCATTTACCAGCAAGATCTTTTTGTCTCTTAGCAGTTTCATCTTCTGATGGTTCAGCTGGCTTCTTGTATGTCACAGGAGCGCCGGAAATTGTGCCCGGCGCACTCTTTGATGGATCGAGCAGGTTGGCATACAGCGACAATCCTGATCGCGAAGGTGCGGGTGCACCATTGGCCATATTCAAAGTTTTCAACAGCAGCCGACTGTTCAATGGGTATAGAATGAGTCGGCGGTGAACCAAACATTTATAACGTGTCGCGTTCTTGCCGGACCAGTGCAGAATGTGCAGCCAGGGGGCCTCGCCCGGGCATAGATGCTGCTCCGACGGATACGGCAAACCACCACACTGTGAACTGCACTTTTCTTCCCCAGCTCTACCGTTCCACACCTTAATTGTGAGCTCCATAACGTGCGTTCTATACCGCTGCTCATGCAACCTACTGTGTCTTTGCGAATGCTCGTCTAGATATGCTTGCGAGGACCACCAGGAGTGTACTGCAAACGCCAGCAACAACGCTTCCACGGCAAGCAGCTAGTAGGAACTTCACGACCACTCGCATTATGTCCACTTCGCAGCTCGAATGGCTCTGTCAGATACCCGACAAATCGAATGCTTTACAGAATAGGCTAAAGGCACGTCCAGCCCACCTTGAGAATCTCAACCCTCGAATTCAAGCAGGACAGATTGTGTTTGGTGGTGCCATGTTGTCGGAGCAGCCAGCAGCTGACGGCACCCCGGATATGGTGGGTAGTGTCATGCTCGTCAAGGCGAGTAGCCGAGAAGAGGTCGTGGAGCTATTAAAGAACGACGAGTATACAAAGCAGGGTGCTTGGGATGTAGAGAAAGCTACAATCACTCCGTTCAAGTGTGCTGTGAGGACTGCCTTGTAAGCAAGGATCAAACATCCCACAATGCAGTCCGTGTGCAACAGATCGAAGAGCCGCCACACTCTGCTTGCGGGAAATCTTGACAGATCTCTATACATGACCAGCAGGAACGTCCATGGCAGCTGAGGAGTTTATTGTTGTGTGGGAAGTGTGACGAGCAATGCCACAAATCACGTTTCTGCTCCTACACGTGGAAGAAGGTCCAGTGTGAGGTAGCCGTAAGACCTGGACTCGATCTTACAGATGGTATGCAAGTAGGTTACACGTTTCCTGTATGGCCATAAGTTGTCCAAAAGCGCGGTTGCTGGCTACACAGGTTCTTGCACTAGCATTATTGTATCTTGATGCCGCTCTCTCTAGGAATATCAAACTGGCCGGAGGTTGTATACTCGATCAAAGTACTGGCGTGCGCCCGGGAGACAAGACAAGGTATCTAAAGGACGTGTTGTAGGCTACCAAATCGAGCTCCTTTCCGATACTGTTATGCGTCTTCTTATCGAGCTTTAGAGGTGCTGGGGTGCTCCCGGCCGCGATGATCTGGTGCTGATTAGGTGCACCGTAGGTAGCCGAACCCCACGTTTTCCCCAGACTCCTCCCCATTTCTGCTGGGAGTAATTCCGCCTTTCAACAGTTGGCTCGTGCACTACTTGTCACGCCACCATGGTCACTGCTGCTGCCAGATCAGGCGATGGTTCTGTCCATGACGACGATACTGTCAGAGCAAATGGGAAACGCAAAGCCAGCGATACGGCCAGTCCACAGGATGGGCCAACACACACGAGAAGCAAGAGGAGTCGGTACATAAGCATAGCATGGTGAGAATGAGAATGACCACAATCGCACCTTGTAAGATTTAGCTGACATCAGCAGCAATGAGTGCAAGCGAAGGAAAATCAAATGCAATGGGCAGACACCATGCCAAAGGTGCGGCAGCCTGACGCTCGAATGCGTAAGCACAACCATTACCGCCGCCGTTGGGTCGAACGTGGCTGACTGCAGGCCAGGTCTACTCGCCGAACTGCTGTACAAACAGTCTGAAGGACTCGCAAGAATTTAAGCAGGTGCAAGACCAGATTGCTGCTCTTCAGAATCAGGTGGCAGATCTATACAGCACAACCAATGACCTGCGCGCGCAATTACAATTCTTCCAGTCTCAGTTCCAGTCGCAGCAAAATGACTCGGCCTATCCTCCTCTCGAACGACAGCCCTCGTCCATGGCAGTGTCGAGGACCCTCCCACCACTGCTATCTCCCAGAGTGAAGGAACACCAACGGCCGCTCCCCCGATTCCACGGCCCAACAAGCTCAGTCTACGGTTTCGATGTGGCCAAGAGCTCGCTGTCCAACATGGGTATCACCCAACAGCCAGATACAGACGGCCTCGTCTCAAGAAATATGAGTCGAGCAGCATCTCCTGTACATCTCGCACCTCACCCAAACAAAGATCCCATATGGCTTTTAGACCAGCAAGAGGCTGTACGCTTGGTGAGACTTTACGACGAGGAGTGCCACATTATGTATCCCGTCCTAGACATGGAGAAGCTGATCGCCCACATCCATGGCTTGTACTCCTTCGTTGGTGCTGCTCTGCGCTCCGGTTTTGCTCAGCCAGCTTTGCCAGGGGAGGATGCTCTAGACGATGAAATGACCACCCAGCTCAAAATCGTGCTCGCCTGTGCATTGATCATCGAGGGACACGGCCAGCACGAACTCGGCCAGAAGTTGTACGACTCGGCAAAGAAAGCTGTCGACCTCGTCATAGTCGGCCCGCTCAGTCTCAAGGCCGTCGTGCTAATCATCCTCACCGCAACCTTCCATTTCCAAAAGGATGAAGAAACACAAGCATGGCGCTTCATCGGCATCGCAGGTCGGCAATGTGTAGAAATGGGCCTTCACCGCCGCGACAGCCTCATGCGCTCCTTCCCGGGCCAAGCAGATTTCAAACACGCAGTCCGAGTCTTCTGGGTCGTCTACGCCCTAGACCGCCGCTGGTCCTTCGGCACCGGTATGCCCTTCTCCCTTCAGGACTCAGACATCGATCCCATGCTCCCCGAACCAGACAACACATACCCTTACCTCAAACATATAACAACCTACAATCATATCGCCACTAAAATCTGGCAACACATTGCCGCCTTCGACCCAGGCACCACAGGCGGCATCCGCCGCGACGAAATCGGCTATCTCGACTTCCAAATAATGCAGTGGTATGCCCAACTCCCCCCAGACCTCCAATTCGACAGCACCAACCTCGCATCCGAAAACGAGCTCCCCGATCGCAAAACCCGCCGCCTCCGCTTCCTCATGTTCCTCCGCAAGAACCAAGCCCGCATCTCCGTCTACCGTCCCATCCTCCACAGCGCAACCTCCATCTCGGAAAACCGCACCCAGGCCGAGACCGTCATCGCAATCGCAAAAGACACAATCGCAACCATAATTGGCATCGACCGCACCTCCGACATCTACCGCACCCAACAAGTCTGCTACAATTATTTCCTCGTGCAAGCCCTCGCCGTAATCTTCCTCAGCGTCGCACACGCCCCCGCCCTCTTCTGCGATAAAACGCGCGAAGAATTCTACGGCGCAATCGACCTAATCAAAGGCTTCAGCACAAAGTCCCACACCACCCGACGGATGTGGAAGACCATCCGCGGCCTCAAAGATCTAGGCCACAAGATCGGCCAACTAGCCAGAGGCGAGACGCAAACTCCCCATTCACAGAGTGCGACGGCGCAAGACGACGCACACAGTAACGCCGCCCTCGCCATGGCCGGGCTGGCGGGCCACAAAATCGACACTTCACAGTATCCACCTCCACCCACGCTGCGAAACGAAAGCACTCTGGACGTAAGCTACTCCCCCGAAAACGCAAGTCAGATGGGAAACGAACTCACCGCGCTCTTCGAGATGGCCGGTGCATACGCCCAGCAAAATGGGAACACGAACGGGAATGGACACGGGACCATGTCGACCCCCGCAATCGAATACGGCACGTTCGGTGAGGGCGCAAACGGCTCTCTCGAAGACGGGGACGGGGACTTAGGCATGGGAATGGGCATGGGCATGGGATTCAACGCGATGTTCGGCAACGAGCCGGAATTCAGTCGGATCATGAACGAGTTGCTCTAGGAAAGTGGACTTGACGGGCCACGAGACGAGCATGTTGGTCCAAGCATGTATCACGAGATAAGGCGTTCGCCCAAGCGATGGTCGATGGTGTCCTGTCCTGCGTACAGTACATCTTTCCAGCCGAAAAGGGGGCAGGCAAAGTGACCTACCTACCTGTCTGCCTGCCTGCCTGACATTGGTCCTCTGCAGATAGCATTCATATCTGAGACTCGAACTGATCGCTGGTTTCAGACCTCGGCGACCTACCCGTTAAAGTAGCGATGCACTTCCACGAAAGGTCTATAGATGGTTTGATCGATGCTATGCTTTGCTGCTTCTTGTAGGATGTTGAAGAGCGTAATACTCCTGGAACGCTGTGTGATAGTCATAAACTTGGCGAGACGACGATCGAGATTCGAGTGGAGGCATACGCAGAAGAAAGACGACGTTGAAGAATGAAACGCGATGTAATTCTGTTGGGCACCATACCGCTTTCCTCATCGCTCATAACCCATGCTCGTTCGTGTACCACATACTGTCGCTTCCTCACCTGTCTGCCGTGCTGCCCTCCCAACGCCATCCGCAAGATAATCCCGTATGCATGGAAAGGGACAAAACCGCCACCATGAACGTGCCTCTCCTTCACCCCTTATCGTCGTTAAAGTGGCCTGGCCAGGATGAGCCCATCATGAGCTTTCCGAGTCGTTGCCTATGAGATAGTAGACATCGCCGTTTTCTCTTATAATATGATTCGGTAGTTGTGGCTCGTGTTTACTCCTCCGCCACGCCCGTTGAGCTTGAACATTCCAATCCGACGACCGGTTCTTTGTACGTGACTCAGGCTCAACTGCAAGAATATCGAGAGATAGCGTCTCACCGCTATCATGACACAGAAATTGATCCTTTCGATTCGAGTCAGGTGTCGTTCTCTAGCCTCCACCAGCTGCGACAGTAGCTCCACCACGACTCGACCGCGAAGCCTTCGATTTCCGTTTCGTTGGGGCTGCAGCTTTTTCGGGGGAATGCATGATCTGGTCTCCATCATGTTCTTGCTCTTCAGCTTCTTCTTCGTCTTCCTCATCACCTCCCTCCTCATCTGCTTCTTCGTCGGGATCACCATCAACGTTCCCACCGTATTTCTCGTGGTATATCCTCGCTTCATCCAGCTCGTTGATATCTAGGGGTTTGGACCTGAGCCACCTCATCCTCGGACCGCCCTTGGCTCTTTCCGATACTCTAAAGCCGTAGATTTTCGGCTCATAAATCTTCCCACGTCCCAGACCAGGCGCCAGGTTCTGGGTAGCGACGCCATTCATGGAAGCTGGTTGTGGTGGTAATGTGGCAAGCGCGGCTGCTTCTGCTGCTCTTCTCTCATCTTTTGATGGCTGTGTATTGACTCCAGGTATGGGTGGGGCAGATGGTAAGGTGAGGCTAGAACTGCGACTGGCCTTTCCCAGATTTTGCTGCTGCTGAGCCGCTGCCTCGTTGGGACTGAGCACACTCTCTGTCTCATCCCTTTCATTGGCGACGCCATTATCTCTCGACCTTTTCTTCGCAGGCGCAATATCCAGATCTGGGAAGGTCATCAGGAACAGGCCCGGAAAGGTGGTGCCGAAGAAGGCTCCGTCGACAGCCTGAAATCTCGAATTCGGTGGGGTGTAGATGTCCAGACAGCTAGGGCAGAATAGCTTGACTGTCTCTTGACCGGGTGTATCCGTGCGACCGACAGGCAGAACTTTGGTGCCATGACAGTAAACTCGAGGGCAGTAACCGAAGTGAGCCATTTCGTATTTCTCCATCATCTGCTGAATGCCAGGGCGGGAGGTTATGTAGCGAGCGTGGATGAGGCCGTAGAGTAGCTCAGCGCTCGACTCAATCACACTGGTGTCCGAACTACTCCTCCCCCTCTTCTTTCCACCATTCGCTGCAGGGACAACAGCCTCAGCAGGCTGATCTAGTTCTTCACCCAACAGGCCCTCGTCTTCCTCCTCATCTTGTTCCTCATCTTCCTCTTCTTCCTCGGATAGTTCAGAACCTGTTTCGGATGGTTCCACGTCGAGTATCATCTCCAGTGCCTCTTTGTACATGGGAACCTGGGCTTGTAGGCCAGTGAGGTTGAAGTCGTCTTCTATGAAGTCTTCTGACACCTCGGCGAAGTATTCGTGACCCATCAGGCTGCAGAAGGTGCTGATCCAGCTGTCTATGCCAGCGGAACTAGTGCCTGACATAGTGTCGGACATACTATGAGCTAGCCAGGCTGGCAGAAATGGGATCGAGGGGCGGGTTGGAGAGATGTGAGGGATGATGGCGGCGAGGTGAAGGGACGAGCGATAGTAGTCAACACGACTTGTGTTTTGACTTCCGGCGGAGCAGCAGGGTTCTCGTGGGTGAGTGAAGCTATCGATCCATGCTGCGACTTCCAAGTTCGGCCTGAAGCTCGAGTCGACTGTCTCGTGCTCGCAAAGGACTCTCGATCGACGAGGAGGGGTGATCTAGGCTGCCAGGACTCGAGGGCTCTAATTGGTCGCGGTGTTCGCGTTGAGCAGCCAAGCGCTGAGCGCAGACACAGTTGAACCTGATATCGAACTGTAATATTGTATGTGAACGGGACTGCAAGGTACAGCACAGATGGGCACTGTAAACCTGGCAGCCGCATTCGTGCTTGGCAGAGCGATCCTCAGACACGTGGAAGGTACGGTGGTGCGGCACTGCGGCCTCGCTGAGGCATCAACAACTACTTCGATACGACCACTTCTTTTGATGGGAAACCCACACGAACGAGGGCTGCCTGTCATTGATACGTTGGTACCCTTCCTCGTACAAATAAGATGTAGCAAGCCAAGGGACAATGGGCGGCCCTTGCTTCTGCCAGGCTTCCGAGATGACAGACAGGCCATTATAGCAGTACGTCCCGTCCGCACTGTATCGATTTGTAACGCCCAGCACAAGCCTCCCCAACATCTATGCCTGTCCAAATGACTGTACCACAACAAAGTACCCGATCTTCCATCCTCAGACAAGACCGAGTACGATACCGGCCTACGCTAAGAACAACCTAACCACGACCATGGCAGCATTGCAGGTAGCATACTTTCCGCTTTCGTGCAAATCAAGCCCCATCCTCACAATTTTCCGCTGTCGGGCACTCGTAATCAGCCTGAATCGTCGCATAGTTCAACGACGTCAGCACATTGGCCTCAAATTCCTGTAGCCAATTGCCTGAAGCTTGTTAGTATGGGTTCCGTATCTTCGTAATCAATCGACTTACCGGGTGGTCCATAGTTGCAGACGGTGAAATAGGGTCTGATGCCAGTGCTAGGAGCGATGTTCCCAAGCCCGCTCGCAGTGCAATTACTCGTGTAGCAGCCCACACTGGAAGTATCCCGCCACACAATTTGACTGAAATGGCCCCACTGGTGCAAGGTGTTTGTATCAGGTTCGCCGCCGTAGTAAGTGTAGGACTCGACTTCGCCATTGTAGAAGCCGTCGGTGATAATAGCACCCATCTGCACAGGGAGGTAGCCGGCACCTATGTTCTGGCCATAACAGGCTTGTGGGTTGCCAGCGGCATCGGGTGGGCAGTCGGTCTCGCTGTAACAGGGTCAGTGAGCCACATAAGGTGTAGATGAGGAAAGAGACATACGTATCATGCGCATAGACGCATCCGTCAGCGATCTTCTTAGCGGTTGCGGCAAAGCTCTGGTTCCAGATCAGGGCATCAGCGGTGTGGTTCGCACGGTGGCGGTTGTGGTGGCGCATGATCGTGTCAATATAGGCTTGATTCGTGACCTCCGCGTCACTACTGCTAGAAGCTGTGCTTGCCGCCGAAGATGACGCTGAAGATGACGCCAAAGGTGACGCCGAAGATGACGCGCTTGTCGTTGTAGGCTCAACATCGGTCGTGGTGACCGCGGTAGTGGTGGTTTCGGCGCTCGTAGTAGCCTCTTCGCTGGTGGTAAAATCGGTGCCCCCAGTCCCTACATCTGTTACAATCGTTAGTGTGGTAGAGGAAGGTTTGATGGAAGTAATGGTTGTTTGAGATGAAAACAAAGTCTGATGCGAGTGCGAAGCTCATCGTGAAAAGACAGACTCCGTCACGCCCGTATCCTGAAGCCACTACTTGCGGTAATCAGGAAACATCCTTTCGAGCCTTGATTGTACGTGACTGCTGAACACTGACTCCATTGCTACAAGCTATTGCACAATAGCCCAGAAAGAAACCTCGTGGCATCGTAACCTTGATCAGTCGTTCAGATGGCTCCTGGTCAGAGAAGCAGGCATGACAACGAGATACCGGATTTGCGGTGCTTTCGCGCGAAGATCAGGGTGAAACAGATGTAGGCGGAGACGAATAGAAGAGTCAAGACTTACCGGGTGTTGTACTGCTCAGCACAGAGCTCGTTAACTCTGTCGCTGTAGCCGTGCCAGAGGTAGTGGTAGCCGCAGTATCGTCGGACGCGACCAGTTCAACCTCGACCGCTTGGCACACATCGGAAGCTGCTGCGTCACCGGTCAAAACAACAAGATCATCGCCTTGCAGGCAGAAACCTTCAACGCCGGGAATAGAGACGTTGCCATCTCCATCGACGTTAATCTCGACTGGAGTTGCCGGCTCCTCGTCCTGAACACTGAATCGTGGAGCGTCGGTGTTCTCATCAAGTGCTACATATTGGTCGCCACTCTTCAAGTTGCCAGCTGCATCGAGACTAAAAGTTGCCGCGTCAGCTTCGCTGGTGACGAGTATGCTCTGGCCTTCATCGTCAAAGGAGAGATATTCGATGGCTCTCTTTGATAGTCGCCGAGCGGCAGGCGTGCTAGTCGGTACGTTGAACACAATGTAGAAGGTAGAGCTGGTGACTTCCGGGTCAGTTGAGCTAATTGATGCTGGTGCAGTGGTTGTGGTCGTACCCGTGGTCGTAGTCGGGCTAGTCGGTATTGGTGTCGAAGGAGCAACAATTACTTCGTCACCGGGTATGATCAGTGTGGTTCCATTGCCCGGGACACCACTCGTGGAACTAGTCATTGTTGTAGTAGATCGGCTTCCCCCAATTTCGTCATCTGTGTTCGTCTTCGAGGTGCTGGACGCGAGCGGAAGCGTAAAGCTGGTCAAAGATGTTCCTCGAGTGCCTCCTTCTGCACCAGCTGTCACATAGTACGTCGTGTACTCAGTGAAGGTGATGGTGCTTGTATAGCTGTAGCTCTCGCAGACTGTAACAGCAGTCTGAGCGTGCACACCAGTGGCAGCCGCTACTGCCATCCATGTTGCTGGGCGCATCCTGGATCAAGAAAACGAGTGACAAGGACAACACCGACAATGCAGCAGCAAGATAAAATGCAAAGACACGAGTATCATGCGACAAGGGCGTCGCGAAAACATATGAGATGGAGGAGGCTTGATTTTACATACCTCGGAATTCATGGTTGCTGTGCATTCCTCGTCCAAGATGATGATCAGCATTCCAACGCCCGCCTGGTAGCCTCGACGGTCTGTGCAGATACTCACACATGCAGCTCACACATCTCTTGACATTCGTGAAGACCTCAGTGAGCTCGCAAGGTAAGTTTCTTTTCGTTGTGCTCGTCTACGAGGTGTCGACCTCATCACTTCGCTACGAAGAGCGAGTTATAGTGATGCGACAGACCTGCATAGCCCTCATCACAACTATCCGAGCCGATAGACATCAGCCTCGGGCAGCGTTGAAAGAGCCTCAGACATGTCTCGAAGGCATTGGCGAAGGGATGAGAAGACTTGTTTGTCCTGAAATTGTGAAATGTGAAGCTTGTCACGTGCTGCATTGGCTCGCGCCCCTAACCTTTTAAAGCTTGCGGTCAAGATGCTTTTCTACGTACGGTACGCTTCTTCACACTATCAGGTTTCTCGACCCTACCGTGATCGTGGAGGACCGGCTCATAATTGAGAGGCTTCTCAAAAGGTGCGAGTCAATGTTTAGTTGTGCTTACATGCCGTCTTCGCAAGAGATTTCTGCCTTTCGCACCACATAAGCATTGCATTCGCTCTCAAATCGGTAGCGGCAACGTATTTGCTTGTATGCTGTGGACAAATGAGTGCCTTGCCCACACTGAACGTGCTTGACCGACTGCCCAAATGCGCCCTGGCTTAGCAGCTCGGTATCATAATCTCTGGTCAAAGATGTTTTCATAATCTCTGGTTAAAGATGGTTTCTGGCACGAGGGCTTTCCAGTATCAAAAATTCAGCATTGTAAAACCTGTTCTCGTTGCCCCTGTAGGACCAGAGAGCGGACACAAGGGCATACTTGTGCTCGTGTCATGTTCTTCCACCATGTGCATCTCATCATCCATCACACGAATAGTGAAAATCCTCTTTCCTTCATGTCTGCCTGTGGACCAGCCCATCTTGACTATGCTAGAACTTGATATCGGCGAAGCAGAACTCTCCGCTCAATCACCCATTTACGAATCGTAAGTGCCTCCTTCTCGAACAAATTGAAATCGGCCAGAAGACTGATCATAGGTCCGATGGAGAAAGGATTTTTGGGCAGAACATTCTTCGTGCTCATTGAATATCTAGAGATGGCTGCATAGATGAGTATGCCAGTCAAAAAGCCAGACAGAACCCTTGTCGCAGCCTGTTCAGGAAAAGACGGTGCGTGCCCGAGTCTGTGACAACACCAGCAACAGGCGCGAAAATGTCTGCTGCGGACGCCGCCACATCGTCCGTTCGTAGCGCGATGTGGTCATATCAGCTTCAGCAATACATGAACTTCTCGTTCAGGATATAGAGCAGCGAGATGTGATTTGAATGAAACATTGCTCACCACAAGTATTGGTGGTCCCGCGTCAAACTGGGAAGGCATCGGTTACCAAAGCCGATTGAGACGGCCGAAGACTTCGATGGCTGACGCTTCCGCTAAAAAAGCCGCAACCCAGCGCCGCTCTGACCACTACGTCGGACAGTGTCCGATACAATAGATACAAGTGGGATCAGGGAACAAAAGATATATTGACGCGGGCAAGGTGACAGCATAGTAGTCGCATGCCAATTGCGTCGCCAGAGGCTCATTATGCCTCCTCTGAAACATCACTGTCATTCCCTCCTCCTTGGTGCCCGTCCACTTCCTGTTCCACCTGTTCAGGCGCAGTCTCGACAGACTCATCCGTCGATCCTGAGCTCGAGACCGTAACCGCTGACCGTGGCTGTGGTTGATTGTTGTCGCCTTCTGCATTTGTACAACCCGAAGCGGCATTTGTATCAACTCGCAGACCCGAGACATTAGCAAGCTTTGCATGCGCCGTGCCCGCGTCTTTGGCTGTATCATCTGCAGCAGGTTCGAGCTCTTTGCCTTTTCCATCCGGCTGAGCACTCTCTGCTGACCTATCTCCGGTCGTTAGACCTGGAGCGGGAACAATGTCAGCATGCGCAACCATTTGTGCTCGCAGATCCTCATATCCTGGTGGTGCTCTCCCGCCTTGTTTTGGTGGGGCCACTGCGGGCTGGGGTGGCGGCGGCGGCGGAGGATACGCCTGCCATTTGCCATGGTTTTTACCCCCTGCAGGTGGAGTTGGGCGCGGCGGAAAGCTGCCCGGTGGTGGAGGACCGTACCCTGTATACGGGTATTGCGGCGGAGGGTAGGGGGAGGGGTAGGGGTAGGGATAACCCTGTGGAGGAGGGTGTCCTTGCGGTGGCGGATAAGCATGATGCTGGCTACCATGTGACGGTACGTTAGACTGGTTAACCTGCCGTTGTGGACCATAGCCAGGAGCATATGTAGGACCGTTCCAGACATATGGTTGATTTTGGTTTGCAAAGGATGGCTCAGCGCTGGTTGGAGTCTTGACAGCAGCGGTGGTGTTGCGAAAGGTTCGGGGCGTTACAGCACTAGGCGTGCTAGGGAGAGTTGGCGGTTTGACAGCATCAAGAGTATTATGGAAGTACCCCTTCTTTCTTGCATCTTCTGATTGGTCAAATGTCTCGCGGGCGCTAGGTATATTGGGCGCGTCTACTAGTTTCAGAATACCTTCCAGAGGTTGCCGAGAAGGACACTTCGAAGGGGTAGGGGTGTTTGCGTGCACGTGGAATGTTGGCGCGTCAGCAGCATAGACGGGTCTAAGCACGCCCATTGTTGGCATGCCTAGGGCGACAGCTGGGGTACTTGGTGCACCGAACAGCTGAGTTTGTGCATCCTTCGGTGGCGCCGCCGGTTCTTCCGGCCGAGGCGCTGGCTGCCCCGGAGTAGAGGCTGGCCTTACCTGCGGTGGCGGTTGTGGCGTGGCTCGAGTGCTAGGGTCTTGAGCTTGGAAATCAGGACGATCCTGTGACAATACTTCACTCCGAGCTGACTCATGTGATGCCAACGGTGCTTCTGTCCTTGTTGTGGGTGCTGACTCTGGCTGAGCAAGAGGCTCGGTATCTGCTCCTCCATTGTTTTCTTCGTCAGTAGCGGCGGGACGAGGTTGCGGGCCTTTCTCCGCCGACTGTGCACAGGAGTCGTCACTTCCAGGCCGAGCAGGAACATCTGGCTTGGAAGGCGGCAGACTACTTTGACCTTGTAGCGCAGGACTGCGGGTATTCTGTGAGGCTTGTTGGGCCACTTGCGGCCTCGGCGCGACAGTATTAGCATTAGGATGTGGTGGCCCACCAGGATACATAGTTGGCGTAGCAGACGCAGGTGGTCCAACGTGAACCCAAGACGCATCGGAAACGGTATACTGTGGCTGTTTAGGTGAGGGAGGCTTAAGTTGACTTGGCGGCGGTGGAGGATAATACCATTGTGGGGGTGGTGGATAGGGATATTGAGGGTACTGATATGGCGGCGGGTAAGGAGGATATGGCTGTGGCTGTCGCTTCTCTGATTCTAGCCTATCCAATCGTTGCTGAGTAGCCGCTAGTTGCTGCTTCAGAAGCTCGAGCTCCGACGGCGCTACAGAAGCAGCATCGTCAACCCCGGCACCCGATTGGTACTTCTCCTTTCCATCCCTATCGGCCGTTTTCGGGGAGCGGTTCGTCGATGCAGCAGTGCCCCAGGTTATGTTTCCGTTTTGAAATGAACCCTCCATCTGGCCGGGAAACATCGGCTGGGGGAGCTTCGGCTTTTTCTGTGGTGGATGATGAGTCTGCATTTCTCTGACCTTCTCACGGGGGAATGGGGTAATGTCTGCAGCGTCGTCGTCACCGATCATGATGATACCACCACTGTTGCTGTCAGCGTCGCTGTCTAGACCGTGTTCAGGTGCACCCTCCGCCGTCACGGGGATCTCCCTCTCAGCCGAACCCAAGAAGTCGATCATCGGCTGCAAGCCTTCGTCTGTCGGTTGCTGCGCGTGCGTATTGACATTTCGGCCCTTAGGAGGCTGGCGGTTTGCTGATTTTGGCCTGCCTTTCTTCTTCGGTGGGCCGGGCTGGACCGATTTGTCCTTCTCTTTAGGTGGACGCCCCTGTCGTTTGGGCAGTCTCCCAACAGCCTTGGGGTCGAGTATTTCCAGTAACCTCCTTCTCTTGCTCTCTCGTCTAGGCGGCGGTGCTCGTTCTGCGAAAGTCTTGTGCAGTGGCACATGTCTGTAGTGCACCTCGAGATTATTCTTGGTGACGGAGAACTTGATGGCAATGAGACCCTTGCATGCATAGACAGGCTTCGTGATCCTTCTGTTCTCGGTGCCAACGCCACTATTGGCAGCTCGACCCTTGTTCAGAGTGCTGTCATTGCAAAAGTAGGAGAAGCGATGTGCTCTGTCTTCCCGGCTGAGCCAGTTATTGTGGAAAGAGTATCTGAAGCCATCTGCTCGTTGCACTGCTTCCACAATGATCCTGGCCACAGCTTTCTGACGCACTATCTGGTCCTTTGGATTGGGAGTGTCTTGCAAGACTTCGACGACGGAAACGGCAGTCCTCCTCACCAGATCAGTGACATCGGCCGGGGTCCAGACAGCACCGGCTTCTCGCTTGAAGTCTCGTGTGTAGACCATGAATGCAGCAGTGACAGGAAAATGGAACTCGATGGTGGCATGCTCAGCCGGGGCGGTAGGTGCTAAGAGGTACTCGGCAAGGTTCGTTTCGAGGTCGTCTACATCCTTGCAGTCGAAGCGGATGTACTCGGCATGAGGGTCTTTGGCATGACGACCTCGAGGTTGGGGCGTCTTGTTCAGCCATAGTTCATGGGTGACTTCGTTCGCAGATGGTGCAGGCGCCGGAGCATCGATTGGCTCTTCGTCTTGGTCTTGGTCTTGGTCCTGGTCTTGGGCGTCCGCGGCAGGGTGGTATCCAGATTGGCTTTGCTCTTCATAGTAAGACAATGTGCTAGAGCCCTTTCCGTAGGCTAATGAAGACGGCGCATGATGATATCGCGAATGGCCATGCCCACTGGCTTCAAGTAACATGTCCATCTGGCGTAGGGCCAGTAGGGAGTATTGGGCCTTTCCATAGGTTTCGCGGGCTGAAGTATTGTGTCATCTAGCGCAGTCTCGATATGGAAAGGCGTGCGTATTATCTGGCTCCACGCGGCAGCTGCAGCAGGGATATCGCCGACCCGCTGTACCGTACTTGGTACCGTAAAGTTCCATACCTTAGTTTCTCCAGATTTACATGCGAGTCCATATGATTCGTGGTGGGATGCAAAGTACATCAAAGGGAGTCACTGCGATAAGAAGGCTTGGGAAGCGTGGTCTTTCAGTGAGCCAGCTATCTAGTGCATGCTTAGACACAATACGGCCTGGTACTATCCGACCGAAACCTGTGCTATCTTTATTCGCCAGTGCTGCACCTGCCAGGCCTGTCCAAAGTAGACAGTACTCCAGTATGGCACCGATAGATCCCTCCGCCGCTCGCCCGATAGTATTCTCTGGCCCGTCTGGCACCGGTAAATCCACTCTTCTCAAGAAACTATTCACAGCCCACCCCGACCTGTTCGGCTTCAGCGTCTCACACACCACGCGGAAGCCCAGGTCTGGCGAAGAAGATGGCGTTCACTACCACTTCACCACAATCGACGAGTTCGAAGAGATGATCAGCGACGACAAGTTCGAAGAACATGCCAAATTTGGTGGAAACTATTATGGTTCTTCCAAAGCAGCTGTACAGGCTGTTGCTGATGGCAAGGGAAAGAGCATTGATGGGTCGACGGCCGAGGGGAAAAGAATTTGTGTCTTCGACATCGAGATGGAGGGAGTCAAGCAGTTGAAGAAAAGCCGACTGAATCCTAGGATATGTTTCATTCAGCCGCCTGATGTCAAGACACTCGAGGAGAGGCTGAGGGGGAGAGGAACCGATCCAGAGGATGCCATTCGGAAGAGGTTAGCGCAGGCGAAGAATGAGATTGAGTATTGCAAGACTGAAGGCAAGAACGACAAGGTGGTGGTCAATGACGATCTGGATAGGGCGTTCAAGGATCTGGATGGATGGGTCATGAAGGATCTGACGAGTCAAGCATAAGGCCGGGGGTCATCTGTATAGACGGGCAATTGCGCTTGATTGAGCGTACGGGAGAGGCACGTACGAGCCAGCTGAGCTCAGCGTATCTGGCGCTAGACTCGGGACGATAACGACCTCACTGAAAGTCGATGCATTACTATATACCATGACCCGAAGGACATGAAGAACCGGAAAATATGAGACCTGCTCTCCCATTAATCCCCATTTCCACACACTTGACACCGCATCGCTTGCTTTTCGAAACTTGAATGTCAAAAAGGCTGATCGAACGCTCGCTACCACACTCGATTATCGCATAACACACCCATGACTGCCATTAGTAGCCATTCATGGTCATTCTCTGCGAGTTCCTGCTGAGCTCCCGGTCCGCAGCTGGAGATATGGGCCTGCTCCCAGACATACCACCAGCCGCGCTGGATTCCTTGAGTGCCAGCAACTGCTTCGCTCGGAACGTCTCGTAGTGTATCTGGCTCGTTGTCTCGATCAGATCTTGAAGATGGGTTCTTGTAAGGAAGTTCCGCAGGTAGACGAATTCGCAGTGGTTTTCGTCTTCCACGTTGATCACACCCCACCTGTTCTGTCGGCCTCGCACTTGCTTGCCATTAACAATGATGCTCTTCTCGCTGCCAACGACGGCGAATGGGATAATCTCCTTGATGGTAGTATTCGTCGCTCGCTCCTCATCATCCAGCTCCTCATTGTCATAGGGGTACATCTTCAGATTGTGGAATGCGAACTCCTCCTTTATTCTCTCTTTGAAGGCGCGTCTCTCCTCCAGAGTGAGTGAATCTGATTTCGCGATGACTGGCACGACATTGACCACGTCGGAGAGCTTCTTGAGGACGACGATGTCGATAGGCTTGAGTGCGTGGCCGGAGGGCTGAATGAAGAACAAGCAGCAGTGGATTCGGGTATCTTGGATGTAACGCTCTCGCTGAGCGGTGAGCTCCTTTCGGAGGTATGCAGAGTGCTGGTCCTTGATGTACTTGACGATGGGGTCCCAACTGGCCGCATTAGCATAGCATTTTGACTGGCATATTCTCTTCTCACCATCTATCGTTATTAACCTGGTCCCCGTAGCCTGGTGTATCAACGATGTTCAGTCTCAGCCGTACACCATTCTCCTCAATGACTGTCCTCTGTTAGTGTTCAATTCAGCGCTTCTTGAATCCACAACGTACTGTGTGATACCGTCTGGATCTCGGTTGTCGACCGTACCGGCTCATCTGGGCGTAGCCTACCCTTCGAATCGATCAGGTGTGATGCGAAGATGGTGTTGATCAGCGTCGACTTCCCCAGACCAGTTTGTCCTACTTGAGTCAGAACATGCTTATCGTTTGATTCCCTGCCCACGTACCGACGCAGATGACGTTGAACTGAAAGCCTCTTTTCAACAGCTTCTTCTCGATTTGTTGCGTGATCGAATCGAAACCAACGTGGCTCCTTGGGAACACGGCGTTTCCTTGCGGCATTGCCATGGTCATGTTGCTGTGCAACTTGTAGTCAACCTAGTTGTGGTCGGAATACACTTTCGAGCTGAAGGCGACGCGGAAACGCTCGACAAAGACGGAGTTGAAGCGTAGGGGGTGCGATGGGTTGCGGTGTCGACTTCCCCAGACAATTTGGCTGCACCTACTGTCGGATAATTTGGCGTTCCTGATCCCCTATTTCGGTGCCAAGTGAGCAGGGGCACGCGCTACGGGGCTAAACCATCGACCTTTCCTCTGCAAGCAGGACCCAGCTCTAACCCTAAATGGCATGGCCCTCGATTGTTGCAGCAGCTGCGACTACTCGTAATTTACAGATTTGGCAGGAACGGGCAAAGTTGAGGTGACTGCGGCTTCATCGACACACTTCCCCAGGACAGAGCATGGCATTGCTACACCGCCAGGCAGGCATCAGTCTGTCGCGAATCCTCTTCGGGTCAGCTTCGATATCTGTCCTGTCGAAAACTGCACAACCCCTCTTGTCAGCGATCGCATTACCGGCCATCTCGATCCAAGTTCCCAGCTTTCTAGCAGATGTCTGGGAAGGTATATTGCGGGCTGTGCCTAAGAAAAAGACTTCGCACATGAAAAAGCGGCATCGGCAATTAGCGGGCAAAGCCTTGAAGGATGTCAAATCGATAAACACATGTCCAGGATGTGGCAGACCAAAGAAAGCCCATCATCTATGTCCTTACTGTGTCGCTGGTAAGTCGTGATTGGTGCTACAGCTCACGTAGATACTAACCGCCGGTGCAGAGATTAAGCAGAGCTATCTCGACAAGTTGTTAGACAAAGTACCTGCCGACAAATGATTGGGAGCTCGATTTGCATGGCTGCAAGACCTCAGCTAGTCGCGACATTGAGTCATCCTGGGAGCCAGGCTCGCCAGAATCATTCAATCCCCGGAATGGTTTCGGGCTAGACAAGACATGCAAGTGTTGGTGTACGTACGACTCGCACGGATCGGGCCAGAAAGGGTCTGACGAGCCGGCGGCCACAGACAACGCATGCTGGCACACCACCAGAGGAACCAGGAAGGCTTGTGAGCATCCGATGTGGCTCGTTCGAACAAAAACGCTCTCACATTGCGAAGCCGCAAGAGCTCTTCCCGCACTGTGGTCACTGGAAGGATAAGATCGGTGCGTGGGAGTGGCGGGATGAACACGTGGACCAAGACGCTGCCGGTACCTCCCTCGGGGCACTATCACAGCCTCGACCACGTTGACTCGTCCAAGGAAGTCGGAGTTTGTAAGCTCGAATTGTGCTTATTACCAGCGAGCATGTACAAGTATAATTTACGTCATTCCTGAGAAGCGCACTTGTACATCTGTTGTAAAACAATTAAGTGTATATTTTGCATGTAGCCAATGTTTGCTTGAGATTTGAGCCTAGCTTTTCTAGAGAACATCTCCCGTCTACACATTTCAATCGTCCACGAAATTCGTCCCAGGAGCATGCCACCTTGCGCCCATCATGGTGAGATTCCGCTCTACCGGCTGGAAAATGCTGGACACCTCTTGGCGTCTCTAACAACATATAGTCGAAACAATATCTCGCTCAACATACAATCGATGATGGTCAGACGCCGCGAAACTATAGGCTGGACAGCAAAAATGGCTGACGATCTGCAGCACATAACACAGACATCTTCGCACTAGCTGCAACACCAACTCAGATCATCACCGGTTCAGGCAGTCCAGACCTGAAAATTCACTCTACCACAGACGCAGACTTTGTCCAAGATCAGGTCCTAAAGAACGCCCACCCGCTCGGCTGCCATCACATCGCAATCTCACGGAATCATCTGTCGCTTGTCTCAGTCGGTTTTGGAGGTGAGGCCAAATTATGGAAGTTCTCCGATGGTATCTGGAAGCCAACTGGCGAGATACCTGCCGCAAAGAAGGCTGGAGAGCTTTGGTCCGTTGCTCTTGACTCCGACGGTCGCTTTCTGGTGGGCACGACGTACGATGGACGAAACAATGTGTGGGAGCTCGTAAGTGAGGTGGCCAACGAGAAGACCGGAGAAGAAAGGGTAGTTGCGAACAAAGTTGCGGAGTACGAGACGAGAGGTGGCTTCGGGCTAGCCGTGGACGTGGTAAGCATCTTCAGTCGTCCGAGCCCACGCTCGGGCAGATCACCCGAATGTAATACGACAGTCGTGCTGACCACCACATAGTCTCCTGACAACACACTGACCGCCACATCACACCCGACGGGCAACATTTACATCTTCAGCAGCTCGACGACCCGACTCCTCCATAGCCTACCCACACAAGCATCACCCGTCCGTGCTGTGAGGTTCTCACCAGGCTCGACCCTCCTTGCAGCAGCCGGCGACTCATGCTTAATTTCTCTTTACGATGTCAAGTCTGGGGAGGCAGTAGCACTACTGAGAGGTCACGAAGCATGGATCACGTCACTTGATTGGTCACATACCGGAGAGTATCTAGTGTCTGGTAGCCTAGATGGCAAGATCAAGGTCTGGAGTGTGGAGACGAGACAGTGTGTATGCACGATGACTGACGGCGAAGGAAGAGGTCTGTGGGCTGTCAAATGGCTACCAAGAGCAGAGTCATCTGTTGAGAGAGGCAAAGCCGAGAGGTTCGTGACGGCTGGTAATGGGGGTGGCGTTGGCATCTATAGGGAAGCGAGTGGTGCGAGCTGATGTTGGGCAGAGGGATAATGGGGAAGTACGGGCATGACTTGCTACCACCCCTTGGAGTCGCAGGCTCAGACCAACGTCGCCGCAGAGCCATTTTCAGCACACCTCAGGACCACGTTTCTCCAAGATGAAGGAGTGTTCACAATAGGACATTATCCTGTAGCTCCACTAAGACCATGAACAGTAGCTCGGGATCTGCATCTTCACAGAACTTCCTATCCTTTCTCATTTCCGTCCTATGGAGTAGTGCTCCAGGGTGCTGCTAATTGTCACCACTACACAGAGCTTGGACGACTGCGCGAAAGGAAGCCGGCAAGACTCCAGCATAGGCTTCGGACAGGACTGACAGTTGACGTGAGACTGGTGTGCTAAGGAAGGACTGTCAAGGCGAGTTCCAACGTGGTCGTCGGGCAGCTTGAGTTCAAGGTGTGGTAGGCCACGTTAGAAAGCAGCCTAAATATCTCGAAATGAGCACGAGAGAAACAACATGATCGAAAACTCAATGATGCGAAGGAATTCACGTTGTTCAGCTAGTATGCGCACATACGGGTGGATTCTATCCATGCCATGAGTAAGGTGGTGGTTATGTAAGCAATACTCTTTTTACCACTCCCGAGCTGTAATTTTGCTGTGGAAACGCAACTTCCGCGCGAATTCCACAGTAAATATGCACAACTTGAACCTGAGCTTGAGTTGCAATAGTGATAGATGAAAGCTTAGCTTCCGAACCTGGATTCAGCCCGAGTCGGCCTTTGCGACTCGAGGTGCGAGGTCGAGTCGCCTGAGCGATTGTCTGGAGTGTTTCCGAGAAATTTATGCTGCGCGCTGGCATGAGCTCTAGGACGCCTTATGCAGGGCATGCTGCTTGTGCTCCGATACTAATCTGAATTTACGTTGGCAGCTCCACCTTGCAGCAATTGGCCTGATATACATTAGGCTGAACTCAACATGACTTCGAGACGTGTCGGATATACGTCCCGAGACCCCTGCCCACAGAGATCTTGATCGCTGCGTCTCAGTGGGCCCGCCTTGCCACGTTTGCAAGCATCGTGCCAATCGCTCCCTCTGACGACACCACCCGGATTTATAATCCCTATGCTTACTCCATCTCGCCCGCAACGATTTGCTACTGTGAAAGGCATGTTGATCGCACAAACGGGGAGAACCATTACTCCTCACACTGGCAGGCATTGATGAAGTTCAAGCAAGCGCTGTAAAAGGTGCCCTCGGCTGGATCGTCGATACTGCACATTTCTGCACATAACGTACACAGGACAACTAACACCTTTGTCTTGCCGCGTCTCAGTGCGAACTGTACAAATCTAGACCGCTCTACCCACTGATCATGCCAAGTCAGAAACGGGGACATGCCAGCTACCCTCCAGTAGCACTGTATTAGTGCGTTGTTAAAGGCTACGGCTCCAAAGACCGACAATTCACTGACCTGACGGTAGGATCTGAACCAGCCTAGAACTTAAGATTGGTCTTCGCTCGTGGAAATCATTTCCGCTCGGCTTCGACTTGCATTTGCCATTTTTCGAATGATGGCTAAGTCGTTAGGCGAGGGGACTTCTTGAACACTAGCTGCGGGTTGCCATGTCTGTTCTTCCACTTTCCCGCCAAACCGTCACTGATCGATTTTGGACATGGTCAACATGTCGCAGAATCAACAAGGGCGTAGGAAGAACGCTTTCACCGATGGCATGCCCGCTTCCTCTTCGGGTGCTGCTAGTCTGGACGCCCAATCTCGGCGAGTCAGCAATGCCTGTCAAGGCTGTAAGAGGCGCAAGGCCAAGGTAGTGGACTTGAGTAGCGGCTGTATCGTCGATCAAAGTCATGCTAATTCGTGATACAGTGTTCTGGTCAACCAGCCCCTTGTGAACGATGTCTCAAGCTGAACAGCTTCTGCCACTTCGACGAGAAACTAGACACAAGGCGCAAGTCGGCCTGGACAGCGTCTGAGATATTGGAACGACAGCAGTACATATTGCACGCAGTCTTACACGCGTTGCGATGCAACGACGACAAAGAATTGTACGAGCTGCTAAAGGTCCTGCGGCGGAACGATTCACCACAGGAGCTGGCGCAATGCCTGTTGCAGCAGATTGAAAGCTTGCAGGAGCGCCAGATAATTGCAAAGACGGACATAGACATACATGATGTACTGTCGCTTGCAGTGGAAGGCCTGTCGCAAGGCCAGGGTGGACGCAAGTCACACGGACTAGGAACACTCAGTGCACCTGGAGCCTCTTCAATGCCCGACGGCCTGTCAGAGATGGATTCGGAGCAACAAACGGATGGTCAGATGTCTGACGGGTACCCTCAGTCCACACCCAGGTGTGATACCAACCTCGCTCCTGGCGCCGTTGAGCCTGGCCACAACCTAGTTGAAAAACTGGAGGTCATGTCGCAGTTCTCATTTGATCCACCACCCATGTTTCACCAGCCCTCATTCTACCACCAGCCGACACGACCTTTCACTTACGGCACTCCGACCCTTTCACCAGTCGGCAGCGATGCTGCTAGCTCTGTTGGGTTTGGAAGCACCTCTGTCAGCAGTGACATGCCGCAAGCGACGTACTCAGCGGGTGGGCCGTCGATGTCTGGTTTGAGCAGGCTGGCCGCGGCACAACATTTCCATACCTTACCTACTAATCCCATGTTGGACGGTCACATGACTAGCGCTGGTGGTGTGTCTGGTGCTCCGGGCTACAACACTGGTGCATGGGCCACATCTCCTCAGCTTCTAGATGGCTTCTCAAGGCCGTGGTTGCAGGAACCCGAAAATCAGCCTGGACGTCGCCACCCAACTGTCGATGGGGAAGGCATGGTGGGTGTTCCTCGCAGGAAGAGGTAGCACGAGAAGGATGAAATATTCTTGATGCGGGCCGCAGAAGGAAGCATCTTTCGCCTGCGTGTCCTTGCCAGATGGCATTTACAACGAAAGTCATCTGGAGATGGCGGTGGACGATCTAACTGCATGCACGCACGTGCATGGTTCGCCGGCCGATGTCCACCGAAACGTCGATTCGCAACTGGTCAAACCCATTAGCGACACCCTGCAGGCGTAATACAATAACAATTCCACTGGCTGTGGTTGTCATCATTCCCACCATCGCTGGTTTTCGAGATGGCATGGGCCAGGAATTCAGGAACGGATTTCGTGCGGTGATTCTATACAAACCTCATACTCCTTGGCACGACATCCTCAGGAGTAGGCAGTGACTTGGACCCCATTTACAACTCGCATTCGGTGAGTCTACAGCAAGGATCGGATTTGCAGGTAAGGAGTAAGATGGTGAAGGATGTGAAGATGCGTGTTGAGTGAGCTTCCAGATAAATAGGCGCGGACCCGATGAAAGAAGATTTGAATCTAGCGTTTCGTCTCTTCCTGGTGCTGCATCAGGGCTGTGACCCGAGGCGCACCATTCATTGTTCATAGCGCAGACGTATTGGGCCATACTAGTAGGCTGGCTCCTGGTCCAGATCAGCCAACATTGTTCAGAGCCTAGACCTCTGCCTGCATCGGTGAAAGCCTTTTGGATTGAGCATCAGAAAGAATTGCCTTTCTGTGTAGAGGGTTCAGTTGTTTGTTGCTGGTGCCCATAACGCCCCCACTATGTATTCGGCTTCTACGGTCATATAAGAGCTTCGGCGTTGATAAAACATCCTCTCGTGGATTTGGACTCTTCAATCCTCTAGGTTCAAAGCACCGTAGCGATATCGTTGACGCAGGGACTTACCTAACCATATTTGCGCTGAGCATTCATGGAAAGCTCAACCTCCGGAATCGAGCCTGAGGCAAGCCAAATGTGACCGAATGAACGATCTTTCCAGGGGCCGAGGCGCTGAAGAGCTCGCTTCCGCACTACCCGAATGCCAATGAGACATGCCAAGCCTGCTCTTATCGCGTGCTCATCCTTTCAATCACGCTCCGTCAGAAACATAACACATCCTTGACTCGGATCCTGCAAGCCGGCTACAGGTTCTGAAGGCTTGTTGAACTCGCAAGGCTGAAACGCTTTGCAGGTAGCGGTGCAAATCAAGCTTGCGGGTAAGTTTGCGTCGACGTGTCATCTGTTATGCAGAAATTCCACCATGCATTGGCCACGTTCTTGGTGCTCGTTGGCCCTTGCTCTGCAATGCGCCAAGTAGTTGTGAACAAGTGAATGTGAACAAGTGGCTGTATTCCAATTGAGAGTGTTGACGATCATCATCGGTTGTGCAAGGACGACTATGAAGATGCCACATCGAATTTGATAGTAAATAAAAACACATTTGGTACATGCAACCAACCATGTCCGTGCTCGGGCAATCTGACCGGTCGTGGTCTGGACCAACAATGGCGGTCATACAAGGTGTCAGACGACGGCTCGGAAGGCTATGGCACATGGACGACGGCACCCGAACGCGATTGATGAGGTCGAGCAGTTGGGCAGACGTGAGGAACGATCTCTGGGCTGCCATCTACTTCACTAACACACGTGCGTTAGGGTCTTAGAGGGATCGCAACGCTGGGAGTTGTCTCTTCTCATTTAGTCTTATGCTTCGGCAGGTCCCTGGTCAGACCATGCTGCGGGCCAGACGAAGTCACGCCGATGCTCTTCCAACGGCCAGTACTACGGCTAATATCAACTGGACACTCCTGGGTGGCTGTCTTCTTCGTGCTGATGGGCTTCGTCAACAGCCTGAAGCCACTCATGTCGGTTCGTGTCGCAGAAGAGAGGGAGGCTCTTGCCGTTCTCGCGACCTCGTCCTTTCGCAGGCCATTCAGGCTAATTTTGCCCGCCTCCTTAGCTACCATCATTGCATGGACAGCCTGCCAGCTAGGCCTGATGGAAGGAGCTCGGTCAGGTGACGCGTGGTGGCTTTACGAAAACACACCAGCGCCAAGCTCGAGCTGGATACGAGCTTTCAAGGACTTATGGATGGCGCTCTCGCAGACTTGGACATATGGGGGCGCGAACATGTACGACCAGCCACAATGGACGATGATGTTTCTGCTACAAGGAAGCATGATGGTCTTTACGGCGTTGCTTGTCGTCACAAATCTCACGACACGGTGGCGGACTTTGATGCTGAGTCTCTTCATATTCTGGTCTCTAACTTTGAGCGTGGTGCTTCAAGACCGTAAGTGATGTCCTCTACGCTGAAGCATTTACGGTCATTAATCAAACAATGCTGACAACTGCCAGCGCTCGTTGGTCCCACGTCCCTTGCAGGCATTATTCTCGCCGAGCTCTCGCTCTCATCACTTCCCACCTCTATGTCGACATGGAGGGCAACGCCATTCCTTGCAGGCTTATTGATCAAACTCGGCCTTATCTTCATGTCCGTCACACACGAATCTACAGACTCTGCGACTTGGTGCTCCTTCCTGTGGCGCACTGCCCGCACGATCTTCCCAGATGCAGCAAATCGTGAGGTCCATAAGACCTGGGGTAGCATTGGTGCCATATGCTTAATCACAGGCATCATCTTCTCACCGCATGCGCGGCAGCTGCTCTCAGCAAAGCCGTTAACTTGGCTCGGCAGCGTTTCGTTTCCTGTCTTCCTACTTCATCCATTTTTCATGCAGACAGTCATGCCACTGTTCGCTTTCTCGAGCGAGTATTTCATGGTACAATTGGACGTCAAGATCGACAAGGACACTGGCTCGCAGACCTTCCTTGAGGTACCTAGGTTTCGACAAAGAGAAAATGGCATGCTTGGCGTGGCTGTCGTAGTGACTTTGGCATGTACACTAGGTGCATCGCAATTGTGGATGCAGAAGGTTGAGCCAATGTTTGGAAGAATCACGAAGTGGAGTGAAGGTGTTATGACTGGGAGACAGGAAATAGACTGGTCTTTGCCCAAGACTGTGGTAGATGGGCTGGCTAACTGTACTGCACCTGGTATAGCACGCGTGGCGGATGAGCCACCAGCCTCAAAAGACGGACACGTCGCTTAGGAAGAGACATTCAGTATTTCACCAAGATCTACTATGTCAAATAGGGTTTCTGGTGGTCGCTGACATGCGATGCGGGTTTGACTAGATGGCAAGGCACATTTCAGATGCGCGTTGAGACTCAGCTGCTCCTCGACTACGACGACATATACAAAAGCAACACGGAGAGTTAGTCTCGGGAGACACGACCCAGAGCAAAAATGAAATCATGTGCTCAGAGCACGAATTGAACAGACGACAAGCAGCATCCGCAGAGGAGGAAATGGACTTACCACAACACAATTGATGTCTAAGGTAGACACCCCTAGACACATTGCACACCACACCATGCTGCTCTGGTTCAACAACCAGGTCTGAGAGCTTCCACCCTCAACACCACACCTCTTCACCTGGTTCACCGTCAGCCAAGTCTCTCAAATTGCGGAGATGCATTGCTGTGTCTGTGGTCGAATTGAGACGCAAATCTCGACACTTGAGATTATATGTCATTGTTTTGTGCATGATGTGAAGGTGGAAGGAACGCGTGGGCGAGAACCTCAGGGAAGGTGCGAGCGTTGAGCACGGCGCGCTTAGTTTGCGGGTCGTCCTCAGCAAGTACATGTGCGCTCAATAGCAAAGAGCTTGCAATGACTAGACTCGTATAGTGGATGTGGTGTTATCTCTATTCATACCTAAGCGCGCAGAACTTCCTAAACTTAATTTAAATATCATCAACACCGTGGAGAATCAAGCACGATCGGCACTCGTCTGGGGTTGATCGCCGAGGTTGCCCATGATTGGGTGACAGAGTCCCTGGTTTTGACATGTGGCTGGTTTAGCGTCAAAGTGATGTGGCGAAATGCCTCATCTGCGGAGTAGCACCACTACGTGGACATCGCCTTCAACTATTCATCGCTCTGTTCCTCTACAACATATCTGCCAGGTGGGTAAACATCATGGCATCTTCTGGTGGTCACCTTTTGGTCGCAAAGACCATGAGGCTGATCAAGTGAGTGGTCCAATACCCCAATACTTCATGTTCAGGCTGACGAGTCGATAGATTCGGCGTCGACAAAGCACGCAATGCCGTGCGTGAGAAACTTGGTCAAGTAGGCCAGGTCGAAGCACGTACGGAGCGTATCTATGCACGCATTCATGACAAGCCCATTACTAGGCTACAGGCCATCAAGCAAAGCCAGAGCAGGCAATACAGTACCCAGAGAGTGGTGAACAACGCCGTGAGGTGGTTCACTACCGAAGCAGCACATACCACCAAGCCACTGCGATCGTCCTATCCTGCTTCCCAGACTCGCTCCGCCGTTTCTAACCTCACGAGCCGTACGCCCTTCGCTTCGACTCTCCGACCGAACTTGACTGGGGGCACTCTTTCCCGCTCTGCAGGCGGCTACACCACAGGCACAGGCCGACTTGGCGGAGCACGTTACTTCTCACATGGTCCAGCTCACCCAGCCGAGGTGATCCAGAACGTCTCGCAGGCGGTCCGAGCATTTTGGCTCCAGGGTCACAAGGCAAGATACGATGGGTACAACCACAAGACGGGACACAAGCGGTTCCGGGCTGTGTCGCCCACGCAACACAAAGCACGAAATGCCTTTGACCTGTGCCATGGTCACTCGGCAGGCAGCTTTGTTGACTTCAAGGTCAGCCCAACTATCACAGCCGTCGGCCCACTCAGCACCGTCCCGCGATCTGAGTCATATGACTCTCAGTGCTTTGCTTCAATGCACTCGAAGCCAACCGTAGCCATCATCACTGACGAGAAAGTGATGACGACACTAGCCGTTGACTTCGCCCGCGCCCTTAAAGACCTCGCCGCGATAATGAACGATATCAAGCGCCTTTCCACACTGGGCTCCCTCCCACTCATCCTAGTCGATCCTACAACTTTACGTGTGCGCTTCCCCGGCTGCGATCGAGACACAGTCGAAGCCTTGTGTATGGAGCTCAATATCAGAAGAGGGATAGTCGGTCAAGATGAGGACTTCGAGACACAACACGGGGCCGAGATTGCGCTGCGGTTCCCGTTCGCACCCAGTAAGACGGCATCTGAAGCTGATCTGTGCGAGATTTACGATGGATGGAGACCAGCTAAGAGGACAAGGAGGGAAGACGTGGAGTGGCACGGCATGCTATCAGCTCAGCCTTCCGAATGTTCCCTGGAGAGCCTAAACCATGATTTCGAAACAGTCAGTCCTGCTCTGCAAGCGCAGGCTCAAGGCCAAGAAGTCCTTGGGATCATGACCGATGAAGGCGATATCATTGAGAATCCTTGGCTTGGGTCACAACCTGTCTCGGCGCAGATGTCGGACTATTCATCGCTGCATCCGTCTGAGCATGCGGACGAGGCTGCGAATATGCATTTCGAGCCCGATCACAGACTGTACTCGAGCAAGCGAAGTCATCGGAACATGAGTCAGGCTGATTACGAAGGCATCGAAGGGATCTACAGATTCATCGAGCACTGTGATCGCGCTCGTAAATAAATGTGAGACAGGTAGGAAATGGGAGGACCATGACCCCTAAGCAACACGCGCCTCAGACTGTACTTTTTGCTATTGATACCCAGAGATCTATATCCTCCTTGTGAGCAACGAACAAATGCATGAACAGACCAGAATTTTCCCAACTACGTGCCTTCAATCCTCTCCGCTGCAGGTACCGTATAGTAGTCTTCCGTGATCATCCCGTGCGCCCCTCGGCCAACGCGACCACGCCAGTCCCACAACCTCCGCAGCAGCAAGGCTATCGACCGCACGTCGCTCAGATACTGTATCGGGCAGCATTCTATCAGTGATGCATGCTCTCACAGTACCAGATCCCCGGGCCCTTCAGGGATATCTACAGTAGATCGGACATAACCATTCTAACCACAAGCAGAAAACAGATTTACTCAGCTGCGCCCCCGGCCGATTGGAGGTCGTTGCCCTGTTGAGATTTGACCGGACCGGACCGGACTGGGAGTACTGCTTGAGCGAAAGGTAGCATGGATTGGAGAGCCCCAGCAGAGAAAGGTCTAGGGGGGTTGATGATCGCTGGATTTGATTTGGAACTCCGCTTTGAGATAGGCTAGACTACCGATCGGCCTGTTCCTGCTCTTTTTCGGTATGTCACCTATCTCGCAATAGCTAAGAGCGCGGGAAGCATTTTCGTACCTCTTGTTCGCTCTCGAGGCAAGAGTCGTGTTCTGCACTAGCAAGATATTGTGCTTCTTCCTGTATAGCTTTGCCCACTTTCACTGGTTCACCGCCCTGTATCCGAATAAGAGTCTACTCTGTGCCACACAGATCCTTTCATACAGATAGCGTGCCTCTGAGGCACCTGACTCGGTCGACAGCTCTTTCTCAACCAGCTTGTGTCTCCTCAGTATCAGTGAGGACTCGAAGAATGGCGACCCCGCATATATTATCAGCTCGGTCGTGGCATAGTACGTTCCGCTTGACGATAGAGAGCGGCTTTCGCATGGTGGCTTGTCCGTGGACTCTGGATGGTCAATGAGGAACTCAAACCTGTCGCGATCGAGGGCATCGTCTCAGCTTCCGGGGACTGACTTCTTGACTTCGATCTAACGAGCCAGGTGCTCATTCACCACGACATCGGGCCCCAAGAGCAAAGGTGCATTGAAGTTAATCAAGGTGACTAGCTTGCACATAGAGGCGAGATGACAATACTGCTCCCGTGGCATCGATTCCGGCGGATCGATGGCAGTAAGCTGAGAAGTGAACGAGAGGGAAGTCGATAGCGTAGTGACATACGGTCCAAGTGGTAGCTGAATGTACGCGCCCACTACCGCGACGGAGGAAAAGGCACGAAGATCCTGGTCGGTGGTGGCTGCGTCGTTTGGTGGTCGATACCGTATACTCTGGGCTAGAAAGGGGCGCTTGAATTATCCCTGTGATTGCAAAAAGTCGATCAATCTTCGATTGGCGCAAACCGACTCTTTTTCCTTAGCCTCAAGCCAAATTTCATAAAGAGGAAAGGCACCGGAATGGCCAAAGCAGCAACAACCCCTAGTACACTCATTCCAGGTCCCACGCCAATGGCACTGAACATCGGCTGCGCAGCAAGTGGGAGTCCACATGCCATCAAGCTCCTCAAAAACGTGTTCGCGGCCGTTGCGCTAGCAGCATATAGCCCATATGTATCGACCAAGAAATTGATGCATTGCTGGAAGATGCTGTTAAACCCTGCTCCTATGAGGATGGTCGCGATCAGTGGCGCTGCAATGTTGACGGTTTTGTATCCCCCAGTCCAGCCAAACCAGAATAGTCCGATAGTAAAGATGATACCTCCTAGAGCCATAGGCGGCAGTCGTGCTTCTGGCACAGGCTTCCCTCCAGACGCTCGCACAGCTCGGATGTATCGTGGTTGATTGCCAAGGTTTATGCTCAGAGCACAGAGGACGCCAACGAAGAGACCCAAGAACGAGCACGATGCAACGATCGTATTGAGGTGGTGTACATCTTCGAAGACAATGGGAAAAACCTCGAGCGTCATGTATAGCACAGCATATACGAAAGAAGCGTAAAATGCGATGCATGTGACCATGGGCTCCGTCGTGAGCATTATCAAAGGGCGGGAAAGTTGTTTCGTAACGATTGACTTGAAGTCGAGCTTGATCTCCTCATGAGGATGGTAATATGCTTGGTTGCCAGTGTCCCTTCGAAGCTGCCGCGCTTTCTTCTTCAGCAGTACAGGACCGTAGACCTCAGGGAAGAAGAAGAAAGTAAATCCCCAAACAGCAAATGTGAAAATTGCTTCAACATACTCAGTCCAGCGCCAGGATATTTTGACTGTCAAGGCTGCACCGACGACAGGTGCTAATGTTGGTCCGCCTACGACCATGATAGCGTAGAAAGAAACAGCAGTGCCTCGCGCTTCCCGACTCCAGATGTCGCCCAGCGCTGCGGAGACGTTTGAAACGGAAGCTGAACCAAAGACGCCACCGAAGAAACGAGTGAGGAAAATACTTGGAGCATCCTTGCTGACTGCTGTTCCGATGCTGAAGAGTCCCAAGCAGAAGATCGCAGGTAGAATGCTGACCTTTCGGCCCCAGACTTCTGAGATTGGTGCCCAGCACAGAGGACCAACCGCAAAGCCAAGGACATACAAGGAGACATTGAGCACTGTAACTTCTTCGCTAACGTGGAGGTATCGTGCTGTCGCTTGGTTTGCAGGGGATATGACCGAGCTACCGAATGAAGGTGCTAAAGCCAGAAAGCCTAGCTGTAGGGTAACGAAGCACTTATACGCGACCTTCCAGTTCTGTGGGTTGAGGGCGTCATCCTTGTCCCATTCGACCTTGATCCGGCTTGACTGTTTCTCGGGGTTGTCGATTGCTTGTTCATTAGTCTGGCGGTTGTTGGCATCTTGGCTGTTGCCTTGCGACTCGATCGTGTCGCGGTGGTTGTCACCTTCAGCCATCTTGATCTCCGATGAACGAGTTCAGACCGGCCCGTGGCGCTGCATAGAGCCCGTCGGTTCTGGTGTGGCAGGACGCCCTGTTCCGACTTTGGGGATTCATATTGAGGTGTACTTGCTCAGAGATGGGGCAAGAATGTGAAGCTCGGCTATCCGTTGCCGCCAGTGATGGTTTGACGAGGGCTAAAAGATCGATAGAGATGACGACTGCACTAGAATCGAAACTAACTATCGTACATGATAGCGCGCTCGGAGCAAATCGTACAACGCGCAGTGGGAAAGTCTAACCTCTTTAGGCAGGAGCTTAAAAGACCATCTTCATTCCTGCTGCATGCTTCAAGATGCGGTTGTTTCATTAGACCAGAGGTGCATTCTCAGTTCCGAAGGCATCCTGGTGGAGGGAGATCGTGGTCTACAATCGACCTGAGACTAAAGCTCTGGCTATCGAGTAAGTGTTCTTTTCGTAGCATCATGGATAGAATGATCACATCTGTCAAATACCGTGGCGCAACGCAGCCTCGACACAACCAGCAGCTCCAGCCCTCCAACATCGACTTTCCAACCCAGCTATGTCAGACCAATGCTCTTAGCCGAAACATCCTTCGCTGGAGCCAAGATTCTCGCCCTCTTGCTCACCAGCGGTGAGTCAGGGCTCAAATTTTGCCAATCATGCGCATCTAGACAAGCCTGTCGACTCAACAATACCGCCTCATATGTCCTCCTCACAACCTCAGCCTCATAGTCCTCAATAGCCTCCTTCACCTGCATCTCGCCATCCCGAACTCTGACAAGTAGCTTTGCCAGATTTGCAGCATCAGTAACACCGTGATTGAACGCCTCCCCCCTGAACATTGTCATTGCGTGCGCCGCATCGCCACATAACGTGACTCTTCCATCGAGGTTAGGCCAGGTCAATGTCGGCCAATCAGCGAGTCTGATCTCCTTGATCTCTGCATCTTCTGGGATACTCTCTACTACTGTCCTCAGAATATCATGAAACGGTGCTGCCAACCGTCGCATCAGTTGTCTTCGCTCCTCATTACCTGAGGGTATATCATCACTAGATGGATTTTGGTGACGCCACGATATGATGATCTGCCCTTCACAGTATGGTTCCTCGGTCAAGTCGGACCCGTTCAGATTCGGCGTGCTGATCGTGCTATACCACATGAACGTGCCTGTTTCGGGATGGCAACCCTGGAACAGAAGTGGATCAATCCGGCGGAGTGGGGTGGTTTCTTGCTGGGTCATGCGAATAGTGACGCCCAGGGCGCGAATGGGTAGTTGATGTAACTGTGACTTCGCATGGTCCTCTCCGAAGAGGTAATGGCGCAGCCTAGAGTTCGAGCCATCGCAGCCGATGATGAGATCGCTTGCCGCGGAGGTGCCGTCTTCGAAGCTTACAGTAGCTGCGTCAGGCTCCTGCGAGAGGCCAGAACTGGCCAGTCGCTTACCATACCTGATATCGATGCCCTCTGCGAGCAGGCAGCTCAGAAACTTGCGGTTAACACGCATCCGCTTGCTGGGTGGGATTTCGTATCTCGGTTGAGCGCTGGCCAGATCTAGGAACAGGAACCGACCAGTATCGTTGATGCCTTGTTCCCGGTCCACTTGAATGTCAGTCAAACGCCGAAACATGCCTTCCGGAAGACAGTACTCGAGAGCCTGAAGAGCCCAGTGGACTGTGATTGCCCAGCCACCACCCTTTCCAGTCTCCGGAGGGTCGTCTCGCTCGTAGACTGTACATGGGATATCTGCCTTTTTTAGTGCTTGCGCAAGGGTCAGTCCAACTAGTCCACCTCCAATGATGACTACCGGATGGTTGAAGCTCAAGTTAGCCATTTCAATGTGCGGAAGCTACAGAGTGACTCAGAGGCAGAATGCCGCAGCTCAATCTCATCAGCAGGCGCTCGCAGTCCCTGCGAGAGCAGAGAATTGCTCTCACACCACATGTATGCAAGAAGCGGGGAGCCATTATCGTCAAGAAGCACTCGAGCGGGACTGCATTCGGCATCCGTATGCACGGTATGCATGAAACTACAACGAAAGAGATCTAACACAGGCACGAAGCGAGCAAGGTGCAGGGATCAAAGCAGAAGGTGACCCGAGACGCCTCCGGAGGTGTGAACTATCGTGCTCAACAAGCGGTAAGAGATCTTCACGTTCGATCCTACTTCCTGAGCATGCTTCCTGTAGTCACGCGTGTAGGAAAGGTCGGTATACTGGCACGTTCGTAATGCTGACGTGGCTAGTTCGCTCTCCACCGAGTAGGCCTACAGCGCGCGACCAAAAATCCGTGACTGGACGTAGCTCGATCAGACGTCCTCGTTCTCAGGACCACCGTGCTTCTCGAATCGGTGCTGCCTCACATCCGCAACACTGCTTCGCCGTCTGTGCGCCATATCGGTCTGGTCGTAGTTGATAAGCACTTCACCATTCTTGCCATATCGACGCGGCTCTTCCTTCGCCACACGAACCGCGGTGAAGATGGACTTTGTTTTCACGAAGATGGCGTCCATCTCTTCAAGAGATCGATAGGCCGTCTCAGGGTAGAAGTAGTAGACGACTGGGAAGATGAAGGCGTTGATGACCGCGAAAATGATGTAGGTCTGATAGCTGATGCTCTCGAAGGCGACAGGTGTCTGGTCTCCAGTTAGCATGCCAATCATGTATCTTTGAGCATGTCGTCGGCTCACTATCATGACTACCATGAAGTTGAAAGCCCAGTTGGCCGTCGTCGACACCGCGTTAGCTGGAGCTCGAATCTTGAGAGGCACAATCTCCGCAGGGTACAGCCAAGTCATACCAAGCCATCCAACTGCGGTGATGTTAGTCATGTTACAGCTCATGAGGTTGAAGCACTCACTGGCGAAGCAGGTATTGAACAAGAACAGGAATACCACCTCCGCATACCCAGCTGCAGTGTTGCCCTTCAGAGCCTGCGAATCACATGCGGCCAAACAGACCATACATATAGATTGTGTAGCGGCACCGAATAACATGAGCTTCCTCCGTCCAATCTTCTCGATCGTGAAGACGGCAATCCAGGAAGCTAAGAAGTATTCAGTGCCATTGCAAGCTGCGATCAGCTTGGACAGGAACGGAGACAGGCCAACCTCGTTCTCAATCACATTCGGAATATACTGCGACACAGTCAGCTCGAAGAAAGGGACAGGAGCAGCAGTGCACCAGTATAATGAAACACAGCCTTGACCGGTCGGGGGTTCTCAATACTCACGTATGTGATTAGATTTATGCCGGTGATTTGCTGGAACATTTGATTGACGTATGCCAACACAACCCTGTGGAAGTGTCGATCTTCACCCATGGTGAACAGGTCTCGCCAGCTGCTCGTCGAGGCCTCGAGTACTGTGTCCTTGATGGCATAGAACTCTTCTTTCACGAACCGGGAATCAGGTGCCTCGCCGTTCAGTGCGCCTAGAACATTGACAGCTTCGTCCTCTCTACCCGCGAAGATGAGCCAACGAGGGCTCTCCGGTAGGCTCAGCACGAACGCTAGGATGATGAGGCAGAATACAATCTGGAAGGCTAAGGGAAAGCGCCATGAGATGTCGTTCGGATCGAGGAAGTAGAAACCAAAATCCACCTGAAGAGACGTTAGCACAGCTTTGGACTGGCCCTTTTCCACATTCATACCCAGTATGCTATCATGATGCCCCCTGTGATTAGTGCACCCTCAATCATCACAAGCTGTCCTCGACGGTGCGACCGCGAACACTCTGACTGCCAAACAGGCACCGTCGACGTATTTAGACCGTTGCCAACCCCAGTAACAATGCGCCCAATGACGAATTGGGCCAGCTGATAGGAGGACGCTTGAAGGATCGCACCTACAACCATGATGCAGGTTCCAAGGAAGATAGTCCGGCGACGGCCGAGCGGGTTCCCCACGAAGATGCAGGCAACAGCACCTGCCCAACATCAGTAACGGCGCGCTTGAACTGTTAAGGTGATCTACCGCAGAAACAACCAAGGTTGTAGCTTGCGACCGTAATGCCTTGGTAGGTTGCTCGATTGCTTGCCTCAGCAGGGTCCGATGTTGCGCTTGGTGTGATCGTTGGAAAATGTCTCTCAAATGACTCGAGGGTCAACAGACCACCAGTGACACCTTGGTCGTACCCGAACAGCAAAAAGTCTACGCCAGCGATAATACCGACCGCAATTTGTAATCTGGTGCCGCGAAGGCCCAAGAAGTTGCCGCTCTTGCCAAACATGTTGTTAGTCTTGATGTCGTCCTCGTCGTATAGATGTTGGGCACTGAGGATACGAAGTGGATGAGCATTGCTCTTAAGTCAAGACAAGCAGTCTTGGAGGAGGTAAGCCCATCCATGATGGTGCATAAATGACGAAAGTAACGTGGTCGTCAGCTAGGATGCTACTTGGCTTTGACTCACGTAGCTCGATTTGATGTGCGTCCCAGAGGCACCACTTCGATCGACAGCGCCGGCTGAGAAGCGTGGGGAAGGGCGCCGCGTCAAAAGAGCCGTGTTTAAAGCTCAGAAAGCATGGAGAAGCACCGGAGTGTTACATGCAGAGCGGAGAGCTATTGTACGGCATACTTCTTTCGGTTTTACCGGCCGCCGATCATTGCATAAGTGTTGTAGCAAGTAGCCGCCTGATCACTGACTAGATGGGCTCTTGTTCCGTCTTCGGTGCTTCGAAATTGTGACTCAGCTCTTCTGACGGCTCATACAGCTTACTTGTCGAATTACAGAAAGATCTCGCATGCTGATAGCCACGTGCACCTGAGGACAATCTCACGTAAAGCAGGGGACAGGACGCTGGGTCCGGGACCAATCTTGAGCAGAGTTCTTCGAGCCTGAAGACTGCTTTCCAGCATAGTTGTATGAAGAGTCTCGACGCTGATGATGGATCCGATACATCAACCTCAAAGACGCAGTGGCCGACAGTTGTTGATCAATGATAGCGATGCAGTGAGAGCAGAAATTCTGGATATCGTGTCACGGATAAAAGTTCGGCTGCGCCTTTCAACTAACTTGAAAGGCCGGCTGCGCAGTCGCAGTGCCTGCTGAACCATGGTGGATGTGCTTGGTGGAATGCTGGTATTTTGGTGAGTACGAACCTTAATCTGCGTCGCGCCACTGTGGAAATACAGGCAAAATTTAAGGTTCGTACTCACCAAAATACCAGCATTCCACCAAGTAATGCAAGCTAGCTGGGTGGGCAAACCCACGCCTTGCGACAACATGCTAGCAAACAGATGGAGCTGCACCAATGATAGCCATAAAATGGTGTCATGGATCTGCTTTGGTAGAAGTTGCCGTTCTTGTCCTAAAATTCTATGTGCAGTGAACCATAACTCGTCGCAACAATGAGCACAGTAGCTATTACAACAGCGAACACCTATGAGCTACTGGACGCCACTCGTAAGGATTATACGCCTTACAACGCGCAGAGACTCTCAAGAGATGCTTATTCACGATCGAGTGGGGATGAACGGGTCGTGAATCCACGAGACAACCAGACCGTGCCCGCACAACATCCGGCATCCATCTCCAGGACTCTGAGCGCTGCAACAGCCACAGCAACTGACATCGAGACACCGCCGCCCAGGAAAGTAGCCCGAGCAAATTTGATCATCTTCCATGTGTCGCTAGTCATTCTCCTCGCCTCTGTCTCGAGTGGTATCATCGTCGTCGGCTTGCCACGCATCGCCTCAGATCTCCAATTGGTCGAACGACTCTACCTATGGCCAACGAGCGTTTATGGATTGACGGCTGGGGCCGTGCTGCTTCCTGCAGGTGTCATTGCTGATGTGATCGGCCCACGATCCGTTGAGCTGGTCGCTGTTGCGCTTTTGGGCGTGTTCACGCTAGGCTGTGGATGGGCTTCTACTGGGATTCAGCTTGTCATGTTCCGAGCTCTTCAGGGTGTTGCTACGGCTATGCACATGCCTTGCAGCGTGTCTTTGGTGACAAGACATGTACCGAACGGAAAAAGGAGGAACATTGGATTCGCATGTCTCGGACTCAGTATGCCGCTGGGGTTCTCCATTGGTCTTGTTTTGGGTGGGGTGCTGGTCGACACCATTGGCTGGCGAGTCGGATTTTATATCGCGGGCGCAATCGTGCTCTTACAGGCCATCGCCAGCCTAAGAATAATTCCAGCAGATGTTCGACCAGAAAACGTGATGTCAAAGCTGAAGGCGGAGATCGACTGGATTGGAGCTGCTATCTCGTGCGTAGGCTTAGCCATGTTCTCATACGTCCTAGCTATCCTCAGCACGGACAGCGACAACATGCGACAACCGTCAGCAATCGCAATGTTGACGATCAGCATCGTACTTTTGGTCATGTTTCCGTTCTGGATGTGGCACCAGGAAAAGAAGGGTCGACCAGCACTTGTTCCGAATTACCTTTGGAAGAACAAGGCTTTTTCGTGCATTTGTGCTTTGACAGTATTGACATGGGGTGTAATGAACTCGATGGAGCTGTTCGCGAGCCTTTAGTGAGTATTGTGCAGCCCGAGTCGGCCACCAATGCTAACAAGCTCAGTTTCCAAGAAGTCCAGGAATTCTCTGCTCTTCAAGCATCACTCAGAATCCTGCCTTCCCTAATAGTCGGTGCAATTCTGAACCTGACAACAGGGCTTTTCGTCGATCGCGTACCTGTGTTCTGGCTTGCGTTCGTATCAACGACCTTGACAGCAGTTGCACCACTGCTGATGGCGCTGATCAACCCACACTGGACGTATTGGAGAGGAGCGTTCTTCGCCCAGATCTTGTCACCTCTGAGTGGTGACGTTCTCTTCACTGTCGGCCTGATTGTGGTATCCGAATCATTTACTGAAGATACTCAGGCTCTGGCTGGAGCAGTCTTCAATACTGTTGCATACTTTGGCTTGTCGTTAGGGCTGAACAGCATGCAAGTCGTGTCTTTGCTAGTGACCAAAGGTACTCAGTATCGCGACAAGTCATCACCAGCGGCACTCCTTCAAGGGTACCAAGCCAGCTTCTGGGCGATGTTTGCAATGACGGTTTTCTGCAGCTTGCTGTGCATGGTAGGCCTTCGCAATGTTGGCAAGGTTGGACTGAAGCGGGAGTAGACTTAGATTTGTGGCTTTGGTACTACTCCATCGGCAAGGCCTTGTTGGATGATCTCCAGGACCGAGAGCAGGAGCTCATCCTCTCGGGCCTGCAAACGCTTACGTTGAGCGGGAAACAGACTGGGTCCAGTACTCGACTCTGCAGTCGACCCAACCTTTGCCGACTGAAATGCTTTTGTGACAGCATCAATAACCTTCGTCACAAACTGAGCCCCCTCGAAGCGTTGAGACAGGCTGTACAAGACTCTCATGAGATATTCGAGCTGTTTCAGCTTACTTTCGTCCTCGAACCCTCGTTGCGTGTTGACAAGAACAAGGTGGACAGCAACAGGGAGGATAATCCATGCGCCCAGCATCAGGGGGAGCTCTTCGGGCCTTGCATGCTTGAGCAAGGAACCACATATAAGAGCAATGTCGGTCGAGGCCTCTTTGACCTTGTGGATCGCTAGACTTCGCACCATCCACATGCGGGAATCTGATGAAGCGTTGAATGTCACGCATTGTTCGTACAGCGCGGACACTGTAGTCATGTGAACCATGTTTACGATATGAAGGAACACCAGCTCCCCTGGCCCTAGATCAGCAAGATCAAGTTTGCTGCATGCCGTGTCGAACTTGCTTCTCCACACGGTCAGTTGTTCATCAATGACACCAATTTCCTCGATGTGCCTGCTTGTCTTCGCGACTCCAGTGATCCACCAGCTTGCTTCAGATACCTTGGCCTTGAATCGCACAGCTTCCTCAATAATGCCAGATAGCTCACATAACGCGACGAAGGCCTTGATGGCGGCTTTCTTGGATTTGGGTGTCTGGAACCATGGACGAACTGCTTCGGGGCCAAAGTCGGCGACTGTCGGTAGCCTTCCACTCACGTGCGATTTGAGGGTTCTAGGCCGGCGAAGACCAAGGGCTATCAATCTGTTACGTGTCAAGCAGCACCACCATACGATGCGTGCCCTTTGAGTGGATTGGCTTTCTGCCAGACCACCAACAATGGCATGCCTGAATGCCTCGTCGACCCAGAAGCTGTTGACCTGTTTCGATGAATCATAAGGGCTCCAGTGACTCAATAGCAATGCTGTCTGAACCAAGGCTATGGATCCTTGATTCGCTGTGCTAAGATCGTGGTAGCGGGACTGGACTTGGTTGAACAATCTTCGGTGACCGATCGTGAGACTATCGTATGGCGTGACGCGGAGCAAGTCCTCATTGGCGTGAGAGAAGGCCGAAAAAAGCACCGCGCTCAGTAGCAGGTCTTGCAGGGGAGATTCTGCTAGTTTTTGACGACGCCGGTACCAAGTCATGAACTCAACTTCATCCACAGCAGGACATCGAAAGTGGTCATGCCGGAAATAGACCTCAACTAGGGTACCCTGAACTGCTGGCGACAGCTCTAGAGACCGAAGTGGGGGCCCTTCAAGAGATGCACCGAAATTCCCCGCGTCGCCCATTTCGTTCTGGACGTAGCGTAAAGAGTACCGTAGCCTCTCAAGGCCTACAGATTTGAAGAGAATGTCATGCAATTCGTCCCAGTTGTCCGAGTCTGATCCACCATCATCATGCTCTCCAGGTTCATGTTCGTATGGAGACGCAGAAGCCTGTAAGTCTGACGGCCGCACGAACTGTGGAGACATGTTATATGATGAACACATTGTCTCACCTCGATTGCCGTAGGCAGACTTGATGGCTTTCTCAGTGTCGCTACCGCCGAGGTTGACCAGAATGCCTTTGTGGTGAGCGACTGCGTTAGAGCTTGTCTGACGTGGATACTGGAGACGACGAAGTACGTTCACGCTGGAAGTTATCCTGCGTGTAGGAAACCCGCCATGTTTTTCCCACAATAAACCTCGGAAGATGTTTTCCAGCCGAGTCCACCATCTGCGAGCTGCATAATTCCTCTGATATCTTGTCAGTAGCACCGCAGGGGTTGCTGTTCTTCAAGGGAAAGCGCATTCTTGCGGTCGAACGAAGTTAGGTGTGTTTGGTCAACATCTACAGGATGAGCAAGAAATGCAGTAAGCCACAATTCCGTAACGGAAGCCATCAGACCCTGCAGGGAAGCTGCAGATACTCAGCAGAGAATGAAGTCATGGAACAAGAACCGTAACAAGCGGACGAAGGGTTTAGAGAGCGAATCGAAGCGAAATCACTCCAGGGGATGGGTAGACCTTCAAGGACCTTAGAAGGGACAGGTCCAGCATGCGTTGCTGCAGAGGGTCGAGCACATCTCTGGTCATCTCTGCCGCTACGGCGTACAACGTCGACATCTCAGAACCGTGTGAGCTCTGATCCTGGCAGCGGAAGTTGCGCGTAAGCCCTTTTAGACATGGCTGGAACGGGTTCGGTAGAGGGCAGTAACAGAAGCTACGAAGGAAGAAAACTGCGGCAGCCGACTGAGAAAGGTAAGTCAGCCGAGGAATGACAAAGATCACGAGAAGCTGTGTGCCCTCATCGCCCACTGCATTCGAGTCTCGATGCTACTTATTGCGCTCGAGTTGAGGACAGAACATGATCAGGTGAATTTCGAAGCGCGTATTGAGGTGATTGTCTTCTCGCGATGGAAAATCATCCCGACCTCCAAGCACACGACCGATTATTGTTCAGTAGCTGAACCTGAAGCTAGGATGGTCGTCGCCCAAGTTGTTCTGTACCTCCGGCGCCAGCTGCAAACGGTCGTCTCTTTTCCCAGCATTTCTCAATTTGTTCTCCCTCATTGAATACAACAAAAACACGACAGCACACCCAACACACATCCATAAGAACCCTAGTCCAATACCGAAGCCCAATGGGTACCTTGGAGCTTGCGATGGCAGGTATATGTTACTCGCCACTATTCCACCAATGTTGCCTAGTCCGATCTGCATAGCAGAGCTGACACCACGCTTGTAGTGGCCACTAACGTTGTTGCTGAGCCATACGATAGTGACAGGTTGGGCGATATATCCACCACCGGTGATGAGATACAGGGCAAAGTACCTTGCCCCAACAGGGACACTATCCATATTGAGAAGTATCACGTATCCGATTGTCGAGATGCAACAACCGATGACAATAAAGGCGAAGCGGTGCTTCAGCCGGTCCGTGAGCAGAGCCGTGCAAAGTGCAAGCACAGTAGCGACGACGAAGATTGGGATACTCATCACTTGCGCTCGGAGGCTAGTCCAGCCAAGCTGCTTCAATATCGTAGGGGTGAAGAACGATGTCGCATAGCCGGTCTGGACGATGCCCATGTACATGAATGTACCAATGTAGATCTTGATATCACCGAAACATCGCCACGCAGTATGTTTATCCCAGTGATTCATCGTCGCACGTTCAACATCTAGTGCTAGTCGTCGAGACAGCATAGATCGTTCGTTTTCGTTGAGAAACTTGGCGCTATGAGGCCAGTCGGGAATGACAAAGTATGAACCCGCAGCGACCACGACCGTGAATAAGCCTTCGAGGATGAAGATCCATCTCCAGCCGCTGTATCCCTGGATGCCGTCCATGTGCGCGATAGCATAGGCAAGAAGACCGGAGAACGCACCAGCAACGATAGAGGCGCAGAAGAAGAGGTTGACACGCCATTGAAGTTCATGGCGCTTGTAGTCTGGCATAATTAGCAAGTTTTCGTTCGTATCCGGTAGTGGACATACACATTGAGATCAGGTAAATACAGCCCGGGAAGAAACCAGCTTCGAAGAAGCCAATGAGCAGTCTGCAGACGACGAGTCCCGCAAAACTCTGTGTACATCCCATGCCAATCGTAATAATTCCCCAAATTGCGATAATCGAACTGAGAAAGACGGATGGACGAAGTCTCTTCAACAGGATGTTGCTGGGGACCTCGAAGAGGATGTACGTGATGAAGAAGGTAAACAGAGCACTACCGTTGTTAGTGTTTGACCACTGGGGCACGAGTTCTGTGCTTACATGTTGAAGTCCCCTCCGGTCATGCCCAGGTCTGCCTCCAAACCTTGAATCCGGGCATTTCCGATATTGATCCTGTCAATGAAGGCGCATAAGAAGAGAAGCCATAGAATCGGAATTAGATGAATGTCGATCTTGCGGAGGAGCTTCTTCTCTGCAACAGGGTCGATAGGTACTGCTTCCACACCGGCGTGGTCCACGTAGCCTTTGTAAAAGATGTCTTCCTGGGTTGCATTCGTGCCTAAGTCTGGCTTCTCGAGAGCAATAGCTTTTGCCTCTGTGCTGAGGCTAGATTTGTTGTCCATTCGGTCGGCTGCGTGCTTCTAGACCTAAAAGAAGATGTCGACGCAGATGAAGACGAGGTTGGGGAAAGTATACTCGTGATACGGAAACGTGGTAGAAGAGGAGGACGACAAGTATACTCAGGTACTCACAGCTGACACACCGAAGGTGTGGGGTGCATGGTGCTAATAGTGCGCCTGCTCATGCAGGACCATGAGGAGCTTGAGGTAGCGACACGCTCATTATTCCGCCTGGCATCTTGCTTTCCGCACGGACCATTTTCCGTCAAGCAATTTGGAGAAGATCAACCAGCAGTTGATGTTGATCGCTGCCTCTGTCATGCTTGTGAATGGTGGAGAGGAACAAGGGCCAGGTAATAGCGCCTTGACTAAAAGTGAGGGTCTTCGGCTCGGTTCTCAAGCTGGAGTGGGGTTCGCATGCCCGTTCCGCATCCTGGGGGTTAGCGCGCGGTGTTGTGGCTGGCAGGTCGGCTCACGTACTTTCGGCATGGAGAGGTGGCAGTCAAACGATACTCAGACAGTGCTTCTTTCTGCTCAAGCTCTTGAGATGGCGGCATACTGCATGTTGATCGAAAACGTGGTTGCTAGAACAACGAAAGGTCTAGCCCACGAGAGAATGCCACCATCTAAAGACAGTGACAGTGACTTGACATGGTACTCCTCGCCTATGCTCTGGTGACGGCTACCAAGAGTGAAGAGCGCGAGGAGTGTCCACCCCCTGGCTGAGATGTCAACTGCACAGCTGCACGGTTAGTCGCATTTTAAAATCTGGATCTCAAGTGAGCGGATGGTGTTGGACCGGCTCGCGAAGCAGATTGGCCAATCATGAATCGGGCTAGCTGGGCACGATGAATAGTCGCTCCCACAGAGTTGACGAGATCCGAAAGGGCCACGGTAGCACAAATTTACATACGCGAGTGCCGAAATGATGCAACCTGGCGGCACGAGGGACCGAATTGAAAGGAGGTATTGATCACTTAAGATGTGACGGACGATGTCAGAAAAGAGGTCAACGTATCCCAGGATTGCAGCTGCTCTAGTCTAAATATTGAAACTTTTGGCATTCGGTGCTTGCAGCATTTCAGATCTGGCATTACTACCTTGACTCAAAAGGCGCACGACTGTGGTTCGAAAGAACCTCCCTGTACGTCTAACAAACGTCGCCGTGCACAAGCAGTACTGGTTGCTTCGGGCGTTTACATCATCTCGTATGTACATCGTAATACTGTGCAGTCTTCGATCCGCCAACGGTGGACTGCTTGCGCAGGCGTAGGACAGTGCTGCTATGCGAGTAAGGTTAGCATGCTTGAAAAGCTCATTTCGTGCATCCATGTATGCCTCTTGTGGTCTTGTGAAGCGCCAGGCCGTAAATCGGTACCATTCTTGATGGAGTCGTGACCTTGCTCATCTCGTGGAGAACTGGGCAGTGCCTGGCCTACTGTTGACCTTTGGCCTTCTGCACTTCGGCGAGACCCTCCTCTAGCGCCTTCAAGGCCTTGTCGACCTCTCCTCGGTTCTCGTCATCTGTGACTGTAACACCCATGTGGCCGAAGCGGATGTACTTGGTAGCGATCTCCTTGTGTAATCCACCAGCAAAGATCACACCTCGCTCCATCAGCTTTGGCAGGATCTCAGGCGGGGTCATGTTATCGGGCAGGTAGATAGCTGTCATGGCATTTGCTTGGTTGTCCGGATCGGATGCAAGCTGCTTCAGGCCTAGTTCAGAGACTGTCTTCTTGACTCGGTCGCTGATTTGCTTGTGCTTCTCAAATCGTTCTGAGATGGGGCCCTTTAGTAGCTGTGTCAGAGCAGTGTGGAGAGCTTGTACTAGCTGAGTGGGTGGTGTAGCAAAGTATGAAGGCTTCTTGGCCTCGTAGTTCTGCATGATTGGTAGCCAGTTCTTGAAGCTGGCGTAGTAAGAGCCGGGAGAAGATTTTCTGTTCTTGAAGACATCCATAGCTCTTTCTGAGACCATCATTATTGAAAGACCTGGTGGACATCCGATCGCTTTTTGGGAAGCAGTAAGGGCAACATCGACCTTCATGTCGTCGAAGTGAAGCTCCTCGGCGCCTATTGAGCAGACACCGTCGACGATCAACAATGTCTCGGGGGAAACCTTCTGAACTAACTCCGACAAAGCAGCGACTTTGCTCAGCACACCAGTCGATGTATCAACATGTGTGACTGTGATGGCCTTGTACTTCTTCTCTTTCAGAGCCTTCTCAACTTCCGGTAGCTGCGGCCTCTGTCCAATTGGTGCCTTCAATTGTGTTGGCTTCGCGCCGTAGGTCTGGAAGCAGTCTGCGAATGAGTCTGCGAAGTAGCCAGTGTGCAGTACCAGCACATCCTCACCCGGCTCGACCAAGTTTGCTGCAACCAGATCCCAACCTAGTGTGCCTGAACCAGCTATCACGAACGGCTGCGACTTGGGGTTCTTGGTCTGAAAGAGGTCTCTCAACATAGTCAAGGTCTCTCCAAAGACTGTGACGAAGGGCATGCCGACATGCGATTGAGCATGCTTGGCCATCGACTTTGTCACTTCGTCTGAGACCTCGATCGGTCCAGGGATGAGGAGTGTAGGGTGTGCATCTTGATTCGAGGGAGTAGCCATCTTGCATGAAGATGTCGAGAAGTCTCGCGAATGAACGGTGTACGATAGGTCGTCTGAAGGATGGAGGTTGCGTTCGGTTGTGTATGGTGTATTCAGGGCAGGAAAAGGTCTCCGTTCGAGATGTCTCGATATCAGACTCAGCCTAGACTGAGCGGGTGGATGTGAAGGAGCCAGCTTGGAAATATTTCGGGTGCTCGCGGGGTAAATAGGCACTGACGACACGCTCACTGGGGTCGCTGAATGTGAGGGGATGCAAGGCTTTCGTCTGGAACTGCGACCAAAACGCGTCGAAGAGCGAAGCACGTGTCTCAACTGTGAAGATGTGGTATTTGCAGACATCGTCGTCGCCATGGTCGCTCGCTATATTTTTGCTTCCCCGGCCCTGCCGCTGCTCCACGCAGCTGTCCTGGACGATATCGGACTTAGACCTCCGCCCGAACTCTGGCGAAAAAATAGGGGTTGAAAATTCTTTGCAGGCTAAACCTTGGAATCTCCCGGCAGTTCAAGCACCACGAAAGTCAAGTTGTCGTAACACCGCCGATGATCAAGAGCGATGAGGAAACAAAAGGCGCCATACCAACAGCGACCTGCAACAAGCTTGTCCAATATGCATCAATCTCTACGAGTAGCTTCGTTCGACCACCTACCTTAATTCGTCATAAGGCTGCGTCTTGCTTGCGTCCGGGGCGGAAGAGCGATCGGTCTTCTTGATCCAAGTTAAAGCTTATTTCAGCCAACTTGAACCTGCCAAACTCCGTCCTGAAACCAGTAAGGTGCAATAAAACAGCTCCCCAAGTTCACACTTGACCTTACATAAGCTTGTCGCGCTGGTCATGCTCATCACGAGGAGACTCCAAAACAGGTTGACAATCAAATCCCACATGGAATTTCTGGACTCAATAAGCCTTAAGGCATCAACACACAAATATGGTTTGGCGGGATAAGCTGAACCTAGGTTAGCCAGAAATGGAGCTTCGGGGCAATGCTTGGCCGTGCTCTCATCTCCCGGAAGGTCACCGCTTCTGGTCAACTTCGCGAGTCTTGTTAGTACCTTGGTACCTAGGTTAGACATCAGCTTTGTGTTGATCGCGTGAGCAGGACACTTAGGCACGAAGCTCGTAGTAGCGAAGATGGATGTCGCAAAGATGACTTCTGTCATTGTTCGAGCATAAGACGTACCTGCCTCGTCGCCAGGGGATTATCTTGGGCCTTTCCTCCGCTGCTTGAGAGCACACCTCTTCTTTCTTCTTTTATTGATCATACCCTGTGCGTGGCACAATAGATCCCACGATGGCTACCTACCAAGACTTACCTGGCGAAGTCGACAAGGTGCCCTACGATGCGCCCTTGTCTTTCCCACCACCATCCAAAGCATGGACAGATGCAATGGGTGGCAAGCCTAACAACCGCACAGAGACATTGACGGAAGAGGAAGTCCCCCCCGTTGATCTTACCGGCAAGTGGATAATCATTTCTGGGGCCAATAACGGTATCGGCAAGGAAGCAGCAACCACATTCGCGTCGTGGGGTGCAAATTTGATACTCGCTTGCCGCGATTCCGCCCCTCATGAAGGTCACCCGATGGAGGCAGTCGAGCAATGCAAAGCAGCAGCGAAAGCGAATGGTCATGTCAGCGACATTGAGTGGTGGAAGCTCGATTGCGCCGACCTAGCAAGTGTCGAGGCGCTTGCAACCCGCTGGCTGGACACAGGCAGACCACTGGACATATTGTGCAACAATGCTGGTGTCGGGAGCTCGCCTGGTGGAGGGCAGGTGGTCTTCAAGACAAAGGACGGATTTGAGTTTATACATCAGGTAAGATGGTCGGCCCTTCACAACTAGCATGCTAACATCATAGATAAACTTCCTCTCGCATGTTCTTCTGACCATGCGTCTTTTGCCATCCCTAGCAAAGGCGCCCGCGCCTCGCATAGTCTGCACCACCTCCTGCTTTCATTTTCTTGGTCGCTACAACCTTGCGAACTTCAACGGCGGGCCCGGAATGGCTGGCAATCAAGGCGTCAACTACTATCAGAACAACAAGCTCTATTTCCAGATTTGGCTGACTGAATTGCAACATCGACTTCTTCAACACGAGCGATACAAGCACATCACTGTCAATGGCTTTCACCCTGGCTACGTCTCAAGCGGCATTTGGACTATCCAACGCGAATTTTTCCTGTCATGGTTGTTAACCTACATCTTGCGATTGGCCGCTAGGTTCTTTGGTATCAACACGAAGCAAGGCAGTATGGGTATGGTGTACGTAGCTACTGCGCCTGAATGTGGGCCTGATCCAAAGACCCAAGGCGGAAATGATGCACGAGGCAAAGGCGGTGGTAGGTACTTCAACCGTATCTGGGAGCAAGACTCTATGCCGCATTGCAGGGATCGAGATGCGAGACTGAGGGTATGGAGGAAGGTTGCCGAGGAGTTGAAATTGCAGCAGAAGGGTCTCCTTGATGTGCTTGGGTTGTACAGTGGTGGAAGTGCTTGAGCGTGGTGCCCCGCGCACCCACAGACCTTCATTATTAAACAGCCTTTCCAGCCTCGGGAACCTGATAATTGGCAAAAAGGGCTCCCCGGCATGGATTGCGTCAAGAACAAACACTGCTTCGAGCAAACCCATGACCACAAAGGAATAGACGTGGACAATAGCTGGCGCAAACCTATCAACAAAGCAGTCGATGTTGCCACAAGGTGATAATGGTATGTCAACGACATGCGCACTCATTGTGCGCCGTACGCTTTGTCCTAGCCAATGAGTATACATACCTAGACACGCTCCGAGCCATTGTATCTGCTCACTGTGACGCATGTGAGCCATTTGAGAACGGGAATTCAGCAAAGACAACACTGACAACCAAACAAGTTCATACAAGACACTGACATGAGCCCACCACAAAAGCTAGAGCCTTGTGGCTGCAAGGTTACGTCCATCAGTTACTCCTGCAATCATAAAACCACTAGGACTACTCTTTGCAACGACAACGGGGCGGAACCTATTTCTCCCACATCCACTGAACCAGGCCACTTCTCACTAAAGCTCAAAAGCACTAGCGAGGACCTGTGTGACGAGTGCGCTATTATGCTCATACTCACACAAGATATAAGCACCACCCCAATAGCAGCTCTGAGACTGAGCGAGCCTGCACGGTACGACGAACTGATGGCTGACGTCCCAGACACCCTTCAACTAACATACATGGGCAGCATGGGCTCATACGAACAAATGGATTTCGATCTCCCTGCAGTCTCTCCCGCTATGTACTTCAGTATTGACTGGGACGAACCTCAAAGCACAGCAGAAATTGTTGTCTCGAAATGTCAAACGAACAATGACTACACACTCCCGAAGCTGAAATATGACCCAACCGCGCCGGGCTGTGCCACCGAGGATAACTTCGAAGAGTATGTTGCAAGAAAACTCCTACTACCTACGAAGCAAAAGTCCAAAGGTGAGGGTAGAGCCGCTAGCTGGCAATCAATGACTCCAATAGCTGACGATTCTGAGGTAGTGTTCAACCTCCATCCAGCAATAGTCGCCGGAATTGAGCCTGATGAGGGACTTCAACGCGCCGGCGCGCAAGTTGCTAACAATCTCGAGATCCTTGGTAGCGACAACTCCCCAGCCGTGATCTTGTCAGAGAGCGAGCTGGCCGAAAGCCTAATGACTGGTAGCCCAGAATACAGAGAAGTATCTCGCTCTCTGTCAAAACATGACTCCGATCTTACGGAAGGGGTTACAACTGGCAGCGCGTTCGACCTAAACCGAGGGGAGACGATCCAACAGAGGTTACGAAACAGCAGCATATCCAGCGATGTAAGCTTTGAAATTCCTATCCAGTATCCCTCCCCACTACCTGATACAGAAGAATCGTGGGATATTATGACCGCGGTCACTACGGTATGTCAACATGATCAAGGCACTGACGGAATTACCAGAATGCCTGGAGGTCGACCGGACATTGTACGATACATCATACGGATCGAGAGCCGCTCGGAATCGTCCCCATCATTCCTGGCAGAACCATCACCAATCTCACTACTAAATTCGGCTCGAGAGCTAAGATATCGCAACGTGGGCAATGCGTCCCTGATCGACATTACGCCTCACAACCCCCTGAAGGATTCTCCTCACACATCATCACGACCAGAGAACCCGTGGACATGGCCTCGGGTACCAACAGCATCGGCAATCAAGCTCGGTCCGCCAGCCCACATGTTGCGTCGAAAGGAGCCCACGGCTGAAAACCTCAAAAGCACTGTTAACAAAGGTATCAAGAAGGCAGTCGAGACACTCTTCACCCGTCGTGGTATCAACATCGATCATGGACCAAGACCACGATATCTGTCAGACAGACGAGCATCTATGTCCTCACCCTCACTCTCACCGAAGCAAGTACGCTCGCCCACAAAGGCCGCTCGCGTCGCCACTAAAGCACGCAAGATCCGGCAATGGGCGAAGTCAAGCTACTGCTCAAACCCACCCGATTCACCTCAATCATGCATCGCGGAGCGAGCATATGAGGATGGACATTACCTGTCGGTGACAGACCTAGAGCCTGATCCGTTCAGCAGACTGATATACCGTTCCCACGACAGCACAACCCGACGATCCCGAGCCTGGACCGCCGTAGGCGCTACAATGCCTCTGGAGCAGATCATACCTCCGCCAACGACCCCGCCTCTCGCACCAAAGAAAGCGAAGAGGCGCAACGCATTTGAATGTGAGCGTTCACCGCCACCACTACCGCCATGGAACCCTCAGTGGGTTGGGGCGTGGTGGCGTGCGGAGAGGTATAGGAAAGCATAGAACGGACAGCATAAAACGGACAGCTAAATGTAGAGGGTCGAGGCTTCGTACTTCTGACATTCTTGTTTCACTTGAGCAAGACTCTTGTATAGCAAACAACAATCACAGAACACGCAGCCGGCCTGCGCTCAATACAAACCATGGAGGCTTAGCTTTTCTTCCTTGTTCCAATGCATAAAAACCCCCCCCTATCGTGCTCCTTTTCCTTCTATAGGTGCGAATTTCGTTGCGAATTTCGTACGGTATCATTGCCTCCAGTGATAACCGTCTCGATGGTCATGTAGTCCTCAATACCACACCTGCTGCCTTCGCGATCCATGCCGGGATCCTTCACTTCTCTAAATCTGCAACAATTTCAACATACCTCACAGCATCGCACTGTTGGCATATAATGCTCCAAGCTTCCACTGCACCTCACACGCGTCCTAAACCCTTAAACTCACTGCCCCCCACCCATCCCTGCACTCCCCACCAAATAATCGATTTTCCCAACCGGCACCCCCTTGCCCCTCAACAAACAATACGCAACCGTAACATGGAAATAGAAATTCGGCACCGCAAAAGTCTGCAAATAGCTCTCGCCAGTAAACTTGTGTTTCCCACCCCACAGCACGATCTCCTTGTCTTCCTGGCCGGTGAAGGCGGCGGGTTTAGCATGGTCTTCGAGGAGGCTGATGGTGCGTTGGAGGCGGGATTTGAGCTCTGACCAGGTGGTTTCTGTGTCGGGCATGGAGAGGGTTGCGTCGTCGAGGGATGGGGAGGCGATGCGGGTGAAGGCGAATTTGGCGGTGTCGGATATTCGTTGGATTTGGTAGGTGAAGCTAGATGGGGCAATGGACGGTGAGTATGTTGGATTTGGTTGATAAGACAAGCGAAGGTATAGTGTGCTGTGATGTGCATTTCGTGCCGTGGGTTGTGACGTGTAAGGGGACATCTGGGGATAGAGCATGGGCTGGGCAAGTGGTAGGCCATAAAGATGAATGCATAAGTCGTGACGGTGGCAGATGCAAGACCCGACATCAATGTAGTAGTGTGTGCTATTGCCAACCAAGTCTCACTTACCCTTTCATGTCGGGATGGATCTGCAGGTTCAGGTAGTCCTCCACGTCCTCGTCCTTCTCCTTGGCATATTGCTCGGCTTTATCCATACAATGGAGAGTATTCTTCATGCCGTTTATGAATGGGATGATAGAGTAAGCGTACATTGGAGATGGTTGAGACGCCATAGTAGTGGATATCTATCAGGATTCTGAGGAGATTGACTTTTCAAGAAGGATATTGTGCCAGCTGAGTGAGAGACGTCTGTCGCGTATTATATACGCTGCCTAGGTGAGTCGATCGAATTGGTCCGGCGGACGAAGCAAGCCTGATGTAAAGGTCTAATGTCCCAGTCAATACGGGTACGATGTGGGGTAGAAGCAGGAAGTTCATGGTCGAAGCATGGAAGCTTTAGCCCCACCAACTTGAAATCGGAAGCCACCCGTGAGACCCAACCGTACACGAGGATAGCACCTCGTTCGCCAGACCTATGCAGTGAAAGGCTGGTACTGATAGGCTGTTATTGGTATGCTGTAAGTGGTATATAGGTTGGTAAGATGTGGTGGACCAAGTGGAAGTAGTTGTAATGACTAGGCCGCACTTGCCCAACAGCAGGCAGCACCCTCCGTATTTATGCTGCCGATCTATGCCCTTGGTATATCGAGCACATGGACCTCGTGCTGACCGCTCGTCGTAGCTCCGTAACCTAGGTCAACAAATAAGCTGCACTGGATCCGGTCCGCACCACATCGCAGCTGCTTACGCAATCCTCGTTTGACCCCACCATTCCATCCACCGAACATACTAAACAGTGGAGGACTGATGAGTCGTGCTTTCCTTGTACAGTACACCGTCTCATGTGGAAGTCCGCACCCGAGTGACTCGCTGGATTTACGACCTGAAAATTGGCAGCGTGGAAAGATTCACGCGCAATAAAACAGGCTATCCCGATAGAGGATCGTTGATGCTACATCTCGTACTAACAATAAGGGAATGCTTCTTATGCTTGGTGTTGGCAAGTCGAGCACCAGTCGCGCCTTCCCAGTCGCCTTCTCGTGGGTACCAGAGGAGGATGCAGAGTCATATAGCTCCTTCTTCCAGTAGTGTGTCAAGGCGTACTATACTCTTATGGAATAGATCTGCTTGCGCTGCTACGAGGATATTAGGCCAAATAAACTGGAATGTGCAAACTGTGCTGCCACGGTCATTATTCGAGTCTGCTGCCTGCCTGAGAAGGTTCTATCGATCGAACTAAGTACTAGTCTTGTGACAGCAGTGATGAGAGAGCACCTGTTTTCGAAGCCTCAGTTCCGCTGCTAACGCATGTGAGCGCCGACGGCCGCGTGGATCTTTCTTACATATATTCAGATAGTGCATCTTGAAGCCGAAGCTACCTTCTCTCCAGACTTTGATACACCGTAAGCAAGCTGCAACATGCGACAATCAGCCGTGTGTCGCAGAAGTCTTATCATTGGCTGGGCGGTGTCGACGGTGGTTCTGATCGACCGACTTCAAAGCAGTGACCCAATCTACTACGAGATTTATGCAGCCTCTCACCCCTCGTCGATGATGATCCTTTATCATACAAGCTCGAAGTCTTGAATGTTCTTCGCGGCGTCCAGGTTCTCAGCTTGCCCCTCCATCAGTTCATGCGCATAGCATTCACCAATGAATCTATACCGCCCGCCTCTTGTCCGACGGAGCACGTATGGTGTTTTCCCGCCATCCAAAATCACCAGCAAGTCGTTCAGTCGTGTCTCCCTAGGGCATAGGCCAATGATGCCATGTTTCTTTGTGGTAAAAAGGCATCTACCCCACGCTGTATCGATATGTGTTCTGATGAACGCCATCACAAGCTTCAAGCAGTCAGGACTTAAAGCATTGTACGCTCGAAATGCTGCTGCAAAATTACCTTTTGTAGATATTCGCCACACATTGCAAAAGAGGTCAAAGCTTTGGGATAGACGTGCCATGCCATCCTCGTAAGTATCCGCGCGGAGCAAGTCTCTTGTGATGTCGCCAGCGACCAGTGTCAGTATAAAAGCGCTATGTCGCTCGCCACCCGCTTCAAACATCGTGGCTTATTTCTCTGCCAACCCGTGCCAATTTTGAACTCTTTCAATAGCCCATTGCTCGGTCAGTCTATACGTCAGACCCCTATTGACGACAATCCACATTGACTCGGAACCAGGGGCCCACGATTTCATACCGCCTGAGAGCGGTGTTTGCTCAAGGAATGCCATGCCAATGTGTTTCACACGATCAACAACAAACCCATGAGTCTGGAGGATACGGCCTTCATTCAATAGTAGAGCTTTCGCACTCTTACTAGCTGAGGGATTCCAACCTGAGTACGCCGCTCCATTCGCGAATGGTCGTGGACCATGGTGTAGTTCCCAGTCAGGGACCCAGGTAGGAAGCCGATTCTTGTAACGAAAACCTTGATCTACAACATGATTGAGCAATGCAAGGTCTTCCCGCTTTGCAATGGTCGTCTGTGCAAATCGAAGAAAGGTATCAAGTGCCGGCTCAGAGTAGTCAACTTCCAGCTGTTCATTTGTGAGGCCGATAAGTGCATAAACCTTGTCAACCTCCATCGTTGACAAACTATGCTTGGTGCTTTTCAAGGCATGCAGCAGATCAGGAAGTGGGCCGTGGAGCTGATACTCGCGGCGTAAATCGTGTAAGCGGAGCGCGTTACTAGGATTGAACATGGTTTGGTATACTTGTAGATTGGCTATGGCGAACTGGCACCCTTAGATAAACCTCTTCCAGGCGATCTGTTCTTTGCCGTACTGGATTGTAATTCGGCGTGCCACAACCACTTCTTGGACGATCCAGACACGATGGAACCAAGCACTGGACAGCAATCGGCCCAGCTCCTGGCACATGTCTTGGTTTGGTTTCATTAGTGCTGGCGGCACTTGATCCACTCCTGTGGCTTCATCCAGATCGAGCTCTGATAGCTGTTCAAGGTAAGTGATGGCAGACGTAGTCATTGAACATGGGGTCCCTAGCCATACTGTCGTGTTGTGTGATCCAGCATAGATGTTGCGCATCTTCCGCACTTGGTTGTTCCTCTCATCTGTGTCAGCTTGGTTGATGCACAGTGCATCGACCCAAAGCACACGTTCAGTTTGTGGCAAGCGCAAGACCTGAAGTATGTCATGTAGACTTTGTCTCATGATCAGTGAAAACTTATCGCATTTGATTCGACTTCGTGCAGAATGTCCCCAGACGTAGGACAGCGTTTCATATGCAATTTGGTCACTCAAATGCTGAACCGAGAAAGTAACAACAAGCTCGTCATGACGATGTCCCGGCAAGATACGGATCAGACGAAAGTGATCTTTCGAAGGAAGCGGCTCATGTCGATAGTCAGGAAGTTGCGACAAAGGTGGCTGCTGGCGTCGATTTCGTGCACTTTGCTGTTGCAGAAGAGTCTCAAGAGGTTCAAATTGTCTCCTTTACCCTTGACGTTGTATTTGCCAAAGACACCACGGTGTAGGTCTTCAAGACCATGACCGAAGACCAGGAACCACAAGGAACGTCTGAGTGCTCGGACCAAAGGGCACAATGCGTGAAGACTGATATGGTGATGCTTCGTCGATGGCTGTTGGTCCGCATAGTCTCATTCTCAGTGACTCATCGTAGATCCCCTTTGCCCCGCATGGTACCACACGTCGACTGGTTGATAGGAAAAGAAGCGCGGAGAGAAACGAGCGCAGACTTTTCGTTCTGCGGTTCTGCTGTACTACTTAATTGTAGGAAAGTGAGTTGACGAATGGCATGTAACCTCAGTAGGTTCAAACTCTCCCTCAGGCGACCCAAAGGCTCGCTAACTTTATCAGCGCCCAATAGGAGTATCCGGAGCAATTGCCTCCCGCATCTACTTAAGCTAAACCGTTTCGGGAAAGCAAGATTACTTGGCGTTACGCCTCTATATGGACGTTTTGGTAATCCAAGCAAACCCAGCAACTGCGACCACAGTCAAATTTGGGTGAACTTATGTGGAAGTCGTTGCTTGCAAGTTCCAGTGCTTTGAACCGGACGCATCTCGGATCGAGTCGACATGTCTGCCAACAAGGTGGACTTTGTTCCAAACTTGACATTCGTGACGATTACCGGGCCCACACTCGGTAATATTGACGCGAAAGCAATGCGGGCTCACACCACGAGAGCCAATTTTACACGACGACGACTGCGCCTGGTGCGGGAATATGCCGATCACAAAGCGTGTGCCGCCCACGTCGAGCCTCATCAGATCGGGGAAGATGATCAGACCACGGATCGTAACCAAGTAGTCGATATTCAGCTCCCCGTCTTCAGTCATCCAGGCTTGGACCAAAGACTGAATGGAAAAGATACATTCTTGATCAACAATTGTACGTGGGATGTGGGACGGTGTTGTTCCTATTGTTGTTCGCAACTAACTTATGGACCTTGCATAGTGACGCGAGCAATGCAAAAGCTTCATTTAGTCATGAACATTCCAGCATCAGACACTGCCTTAGCGGTGATGCAATCTGACTGGGCTCGCTTTCTTCCCGATCCTACCATGCTCGATGTCTCTCTGTACTGGGCCAGGAATCTCTATGCAACGCGACTGCAACATCGTGCAGTTCAATTCGTTGTGGATACGTATAAAGGCAGGGCAATTCGATCCGTGAGGGAGCGCCTCAACGATGGGTCTGATAGTCTTAGCGATAGCCTCGTCGCTGCCGTACTCATACTTACAGTTCTCGATGTCCGTCTTGCCATCTAACGCAACACCTCAGCGGCTTTACCTGAATACTTGCTGATGATTTGGTCTCAAATAGCAAGCTTTAGGCAACATCGATGCGTGGAAAATACATCTCTCCGGCCTCCTCCAGATCATCAGGATTCGTTCTCGAAGCTCAATTGATCCACCCACACATTGGATATCACATGCCATCCCACGGTTCGTACAGTTCTGCAGGCTGATAAGTTCGGAAAGCTGACCGGTTCTTCGAGCACAATCATGCAGGGACTTCTTCTTTTCACTCGGCGTGACGTGACATTATTGACGACGATCGAGAAGACCGGCGTGTTCGACACGATGTTCTCCACGCCCGCCAAGAAAGCAGCCTACCTCATTCTCGCGAATGTGGAACAGGTAGCTGCGTTGCAAAACACATATGTCCGAAACAAACGGCTCCTCACCAATGAACAGTTACGCCTTCGTCGTGTTATCAAATCCCTGGATACAGCCATCCAAATGAACAGTAACGCGTATACAGCAGAGGCGTTTCTTACGGCAAAAGCGTTGTCAATCAAGATCTTCCTTGAAACTGTGCTGCGTTGCACTACAGATACGGAAGAGGACTTCGGAAATACGGCCGTTCAGCTGATGGAGATCTTGCAGAAACCCGAGCAGCAACTATGTTCTTCCTTGGCGCTGTGCTCGTCCTTAGAGTCAGTGTTCTGGCAAACAATGATGGGTGCGATCGCTGCTCCCGATGCTCGGACCAGATCGTTTTACATGTCGAGGCTTGGGCGAATAACCATCGCTTTAGCGCTCACATCTTGGCACGACGCCTTGGTCATTTTGCAAAGATTCTTCTGGGTACCCTCCATCTTCTCTACTTCAGGCTACCAGATACTGTCGGAAATCCTCTATTCTCAAGGTCGTATTGATATATAGTTTGACATTCACAACTGGTCATATAATCTATTCGTCCTCTCTTTCGAAGACTTGATTGCAGTGGAAAACTCCCTAGAGACTAGTCCACTTGACCAGTGCAACATCATTGCACGATACACTCCCCGATTGGACCGCAGATGCGTCAAAAAAGCTGCGTGAACGGTTGAGTGAGATAGTGTTACCAAATCATGGTGCTCGGCCGAAACTTCTTGTTTCCCCCATTGGGGTCTTTCTCGTTTGCAGGTGGGCTGACCGAGACGATTTTGCACGGCCCGTAATAGGGGAAACATGGTGGCAAAGTGCAACAACCTCAATAGACACTCCAATTGTAACATAATTGCCGGAATTGACGTAGGACAGTGGGTGAGAAGTGTCGAGCGGAAACGCCGTGATAGAGACGGCGCGTACAGAGTTGCAAGTTTGACAATAACACGTGGCTGATCAGATAGCAAGGGTGAAGCCCAAAATTGGGCGGCACTGCCTGCCAGTTGAAGGACAAGCCTCATTTCTCAGGCGCAACACCGAAAGTGCTTGAAATTCAGTTCCTAGCTGTGAGCATGCTTTTTGAAAACAAGCGACTTGTGGAACTCGAAGGTGCAACAGTCAGGTATCAACCCAGCTAGCTTTCTGTGTCATCTTCTATAACCCTTCTTTCTCAGATTATGCTCTTGTCTTATCACATCATCCTGGAGGGCACTGCTTCTCATGGAACACGCGGCCCCTTGTAATGACAGCACTTGATCTGACAAACCGACTTTCCAGAGTGGCGAATTGTTCTTCATTGCCGCTAACTCAAAGCCACTGTTTGGTTCCAAGGTGAGAAACGAAGGAACCTCCATCTCCATTTGCGAGGCTCGCTTTCTCGTAGACTGAAATGACTGCTTTGACAGATTCCTCTGGGGTCATCGGACCTTGAAAGTGAGGTGCATATTTTTGGAACTTGGCTGACACCGCAGCCAAACTCTGCGCTTCTTTCTCCGTTACTATGGATCCGCATCAGATTAGTTTCGTCCCACTCCTATGGATTGAATTTCGGGAGGAAAAGCAGGGACCAAGTATCGTAGCTTACGTTTGGCAGGGTCAAAATGTCCAGTATCAACCACACCGGGACTGATACTCATGAAAAGCACCCCATCCTTGGCATACTCGGCACCGAACTTCGCCACGACGGCATTCGTGGCGGCTTTTCCGACAGCGTACGGTCCAGTCACTTCAATCTCGTATTTTGAAATCAGGTCAAGGTCGGCATGTCCCGAAGAGATGGCAATAACCTTCTTCTGCTGGCCTTTGAGAATGAGTGGCAGGAACAGGTTGAACAGATGAACATTCCCAACAACGTTTGTTTTGCAACCGGCCATGAGCTCTTCTTCTAGAGCGGCAGGGTTCTTGCCTCTTGTTCCCGTAAGTATTAAGTAATAGAGCTGCATAACAGTAATGCAACAGAACGCTTCAAAGCAGGGAAAATGGTCACTTACAACTCTCCAAAGCCAACGTAGCTAGAATCTTCGGGAAGACGAGCTCCGTTGGAGATAAGATAGTCGAGACTTCCGCCGGTGATGCTCGCAGTGGCTTCGCTTGCTTTCTTCGAAGGTCAATCAGTAATGTCTCGTGAGAAGAGCGCCTAAGACCTACCTTCAGCGACTCGTAGCTGTCCAAGTCTCCTTGTATGATATGGA